>Ga0206682_10000436_pt1 | contig 45406 bp, 36 predicted proteins | sample M240m12015metaG_FD_155444 | JGI IMG/M metagenome (GOLD analysis project Ga0206682, IMG submission 155444) | Ammonia-oxidizing marine archaeal communities from Monterey Bay, California, United States - M2 40m 12015 | ecosystem: Environmental > Aquatic > Marine > Intertidal zone | place: USA... | reverse complement strand
TGCTCTCTCGGCTTTGGCAGCAACATCGCCAGACGATCCAGAAATTCCTCCGGTTTGAGGTGCTTCTGGGTTTGACCATTGGGCAAGGGTTTAGGCAGCTGATAGCACAAACACCTTCCCTCGTCCTGCCAACGTAACCGTTCTGCCGCGTAAATAGGTCGTGCGGAGCAGCGGAATAATAGCTCTAGGCCGTTCCGGTCTTTTGCCTCTATTCGTACCTTCGCATGTAGCGTGGTGATAGTAAAAATGAGTTAGCATTGGTGGAGGGACAACGCCATAAAAACTATATTTGCCGGCATCTGGTTAGCCGATATGATCTCAGCCTAGCAGTCTAGGGTTTCACGAGTTCGATCATGCAGCTAACCCAGAACGATTTATAAATGACTATTGCGATAATGAGTCCCTAGATGTTATCTACCTCGAGGGTAGGAGTAAGGTAAAAGTGGTATCAGCAAACTTGCCAGAGGGATTTAGTCGAGACACCGATGGTCAGAAGGACGAGGCCATTGAGCTATATTATTGAATTTAGATGAATAGGCTTAAGTAACAAAGGATGTAACAAAAGCGGTTTTATAAACCCATAAAACCTATATTAATCAGAGATTTACAGTCTAAGTGCAGTTGCCGCCGCCTCCACCAAATTTAAAGCCCCGAAAGGGGCTCTTCTCATTCACAAAATATTAACTGCATAATTTGTTTTAGCATCAAAATTGTGGGTAATACTTGATCGGATATAAACCAACTATTCCAGAAAAATTCCCAAAAAATACTCAATCTGGTGTATATTTGCATTTGAAATACGCATTGTTGCTTCGCTATGATGCTGGCTAGGTCAAGGATAGACCGAAAAATTGAGTAAAAGGGATTTTAAAATGAAAAAAGAGTATCAGTCCACCTGTCCCCCAGATGGCAAGTTGCTATCCCTAGCAGTCGTCTCTATTGAACTTATTTCTTAGCAACAGTATGTCGCAAGGAAAACCATCTCTTTATCGCTCCCAGGTAGGAATACAAGCACAGCCACAGGATGAAGGTGCTGTTATTCAACTGGCCGCCCTACCTTTTCGTTTTTTCACTTTGGTTGCCTTTTGTGTAGTGCTGGCAGTGTTGGGGTTTTTAATTTGGGGACAGTATGCTGCTACAGAGAGAGTACAGGGCATTCTCGTTCCTAGAGGCGGTGTTATAAAGGTTCATTCACCAACCTCCGGATTAGTGGTAAACCTTAAAGTGGCAGAGGGTGACACTGCTGTCAAAAACCAGCCATTATTTTCTGTGCAGAGCCCCCAATCTATAGGTGCATTTGCCGATTACACAGATGCAATTATTTCAGAGTTGGAAGATGCCATTGCCTATCAGCACCAACAGCTCGAGATTAAAAAAACCATTTCACAGAATGAGCAAAAGCAGATCGCAGGTCTAATTAATAGCTTGCAAGACCAGTTACTCAGCGTAGAGAAACAGCTCTCCAATCACACTGAGCATCAACAGCTTTTAGATAAAGAGGCTGACGCTTTAAAAGCTGCAATGGCAAAGTCCGAGGGTGTCGCCAGTAAATTTTCCTATCAGCAGAAAGAGCGAGAGCGACTAGCAGGTGCTATGCAATTGCAGTCAAGCCACCGTCAAAAAGCAGAAATCCAGGGGCGACTGCTGGAGTTGCGTGCACAGTTGGAAAAGTTGCCCATGACCCACAGTCTGAGTCAGATACAAATGCAAGACCGGGTAAGTCAGCTGAAACAACAGTTAGTTCGTATGCAGGTGGCCAAGGGCTATCAGGTTATATCGCCTACAGATGGCATTATTGCCACTATTTTGCTTAATGAAGGTGAGCATACTACTGAGGGTTTGCCGGTACTGACAGTTTTGCCAGATGATAATGAATTAATAGTTGAACTCTATGTGCCCTCTCAAGCGAGTGGATTTCTTAGGCTTAATCAAGAAGTTTTAATTAAATATCGCGCCTTCCCGTACCAAAAGTTTGGTGTACACAAAGGCACCATTGCCGAAATATCTAAAACAATCATTGACCCCAGAGATGTAAAGGTTCCGCTGCCACTTTCAGAAGCAACCTACAGAGTAAGGGTAAAACTTAATAAGCAGACCGTGCGTTCTTTCGGAAATGAGGTCGCCCTGCGTTCTGGCATGTTGGTTGATGCAGAAATAGTTCGCGATAGAAGAACAATTTTGGAGTGGGTTCTTGAGCCCCTATACAGTATCAGAGGTAGGAATCAATGATTGATAGTGTCGCAGATGCACTTCAACTTACCGGTGGGAAAAAATTAAGTCTAGTAAGACAGACAGAGACCATGGAATGTGGGCATGCCTGTTTGGCTATGATCCTCCAGTACTATGGCCACGACATAGACATAGCATCAATGCGCACGCGGTTTCCTGCAAGCGCAAAAGGCACCACGGTCAAGCGCATCATGCAAATGGCAGATCACCTTAAACTGTTGTCTCGTCCACTTCGGTTGGAACTTGAGGACCTTGGAAAACTTAAAACCCCCTGTATCCTGCACTGGGATATGAATCACTTTGTCGTATTGCAATCGATCAATAAGTCCAGAGCCGTTATCTATGATCCTGCTAGGGGTAAGTTGCAAATGCCTATCTCTGAAGTTGATCGATCTTTCACAGGCATAGCATTGGAGTTAGAGCCAAGTGTTGGCTTCGAGAAAAAAAAGGAAAAGGTACAACTAAAACTTCAACAACTACTGTCATCGCTTAAGGGATTATGGCCAAACTTGGCACAGATTTTTGTGCTATCCATAGTGCTTCAGGTGATAGCGCTTTTGGGTCCCTATCACACGCAGCTGGTTATTGATAAAGTCCTGCCTTCATCAGATTACAACCTGCTTGCAGTTTTAGGTGTGGGGTTTATTGTTCTGGTATTTTTCCATCAGCTAGTAGATGGTATCCGATCCTGGGTAATCATGTATCTGGGTAGCCTGTTAAATTTCCATCTAATCAATCGGCTGTTTCAGCAGATGATTCGCCTCCCTTTGGAATACTTTGAAAAGCGACATATAGGTGATATTCAATCAAGGTTTGGTTCCCTGGGTGAGATAGAAAAATTATTTACTACTGGTTTTGTCAGCAGTCTGGTAGACGGCATTATGGTTGTTATTACACTGGCCTTAATGTTTTCATACAGTCTGGAGCTATCGCTGATAGCCTTAGCGTCTACTTTTGCCTACGCAGCCATACAGTTCGCATTATATAAGCCCATCAGAAATGCCACAGAAGAGCAGATTATGTATGGCGCCAAGCAGGACTCACACTTTTTAGAAACCTTGCGCGCCATGCAGGCCATTAAAATATTTGGCAAAGAGGGTCAGCGCCACCAAGATTGGTCTAACAAATACGTAGATTCGATGAATGCCGGTATCAGGCTCAACAAGATCAATATTATTAGTGGCACAGTACAGGGATTTCTAACCGGAGTTGAAGGCGTTGTTATAGTTTGGGTTGCAGGCTCAGCACTGTTAAGCAGTTCATTTTCAGTAGGTATGTTCTTCGCCTTTATGGCTTTTCGCGCTCGCTTTAGCAGTCAAGTACAGGGGTTGTTATCCAGCCTTTTCCAATTTTTAATGGTGCGATTGCACCTGCACAGAATCGCAGATTTAGCATTGCAGGAAAGGGAGAAAAATACCGATGCCCTCACGCTAGTTCAGGCAGGTATCGATACATCTATCTCCCTCCAAAAGTTGGATTTTCGTTATTCTGAAAGTGAAGGCTATATTCTTAAAAATCTTGAGCTAGATATAAAAGCAAATGAATGTGTTGCCATTGCGGGCCCATCTGGCGTGGGTAAAACTACGTTGCTCAAAGTTATGATGGGCTTGCTAGAGCCTAGTGCTGGTAAGGTGCTAGTTGCGGGTAAACCTCTTCATCATATTGGCTTAAAAGGCTATCGAGCTATTACTGCAGCGGTAATGCAAAATGACCAATTACTGGCTGGTTCCATCCTACAAAATATTTGTTTTTTTGATATTGAAGCTGATCTAAACAAAGCAATCGAGGCGGCTAAGACCGCATATATATGGGATGAAATAGAACACATGCCCATGGGTCTATACACCTATATTGGAGATATGGGGTCTGCGTTATCTGGCGGTCAACAACAGCGTATTCTCTTGGCAAGGGCACTGTACAAAGAACCAAAAATACTCTTTATGGATGAAGGCACCAGCCATTTAGATATATTAAACGAGAAGCACATAAATCAGGCTATCAAGCAGTTGCAAGTCACTAGAATCATAATTGCCCACCGCCAAGAAACCCTGCACTTAGCCGATAGGGTGCTTTATCTGGCAGATGGTAAGCTCTCAAGTCTCACAGCAAACTGAGTAAATAAAAGAAATCACAATAGTAATGCATGATACTACCTTTAATCCTGCAATTTTATCTATGTGTAAACAAATTTGGTCTATTATTAATACGAGGGTTGCTTTTTCTGACCCTCATACATGGAAGTTACTTATATATTAGATCAGGGAGAAAGATCATGATTAGAGAATTAACACTTAATGAAGTCGAGGACGTAAGTGGTGGTAATGAAGCGGCATGTGCGGCCTCTGCCACCTTAGGTGCTGGTGCTGCTTTGGCTGGGACAACAGCGCTCGTGCCGGGGCCTCATTCCCCTGTTGCTGGCTTTACTGCAGCAGTAATGGGTGTTGGAGCTGCTGGTTTTGGGTTGTTCTGTGTTTTTGGATAATTTTTATATTTAGAGGTTTTCTATGGTTTTATACAAGATAGGCAAAGACGAAGGTTTTAATCCATTATTTCCTGTTCTTTGGAATTTAAATATCAAAAGATATGTTTTTATTGTTGGTCAGCGAGATAGTGTTACCGCTGCAATGACAATAGTGTTCTCAATAATCTTGCTTGCTATAGCCTCAGCTTATCTTGTCATGCCTGCGGCGGCGGAAGGTGACCTTTCGCCAGTCGTACCACTCTCGTTAGTAATGGTTCTATGGCTTTTCTTGAGGGGCAAATTCTTTCCAAGAAAGTGGCAATCTCTAGAAGTTGGCGATACAAAACAGGTGGGTATCGGCAAACGCATTTTCTTAGCTGAGTGGATTGTTGTTTGCTTTACAGTAATGACGTTTTTTATGCTTGCGGCTCGAGATACGGGTTTTGAATTTATGTATGTATTAGGTATGGTTCCTGTGCTGTTTATATTTATGCCGGTCATAGATATTAGCCTATACAAACTCCGTACCAATCGTATGCGGTAACAACTGCCGTTTTATGCCCGCTAACGCTTCACACTGAAATCAAAATAGAGTCGTTTCAAAAAAGATAACGGAAGCTAACAACAGACCATTACAAATCTAAAGGACTAGATGGGTGGAAGACAGTGAATTAATTTCTGTATTACAACAGGATTGGGCCCTGTTTGAATGTTGCAAAGTACATAACCCTAAAGTTATCTGGGCAGACCATAGCCTGTTAGCAGATAAAAACCCAGAATCGATTGCTTCGTTTCATAAAAACCTTATTCAAGAAAATGCCTATGTAATCAAAGATACCCCTAGCTTTGCCGAGCTTAAATTGGATCCATCTGATACTAAGACTTTGATGGCAGAGCGCTATGGCGGTTGGGGAATCGGCAAAAATGGTGGTGGTGGGCGTTGTGGTAATTCTGAAAATTATCAACTTAAGGGAATTGGCGCCAATTGCATGGTGGGCGATCATGATGATCAAATTCACAAATACGGTGGTCTTGATGCACCCCTAGCCATTATTGAAATAATCAACACACACTTACTCTCTTCGCTGTTGCCCCTAGGTGCGGTTAAGATCCGCGGGTTACTTCTTATTGGAGAGAAATCAGCAATTTATCATCATCCCGAAAATCAATGTTGGGGAGTGATAATGTTGCGCGAGAATTGTCTGCGTCCTGCACATTTTATGCGCGCCCCACTGTTTAAGCCGCGTTCAAAATACAGCACTAGTTTGAGCTGTGATGTGGCAAGAATTCGCAGGCTTAATAAAGGATTATTTAAAAGGTTTAAAGATCCGAATGAGTTTGTTCGTTACCTGGGAAAGTTTCTAGCTAACTGCGCCGATCAATTCGGTTTTGCCCGTGCGGCGAGAATAATGCATGGCACTTTATCTCCCTCAAATATCACAATGAATGGCCAGTGGCTTGATCTACCATTAGCTACCTTACTCGCCGGTGGGGTTAACCAGAGCTTAAGTAGTGACTTTAACACAGAACATGCTGCACCGGTTAACTATGCTGTTGAGCTTTTACATGGGTTTTCCAAGTATAATGGGTTGCAGCTAAATCCCGCGCCTCTAGCCAAATATTATGCTGAACAATTTGAAGCCTACTTTAGAATGCACATAGGTTTTGTTCTGGGCATTGAACACTTTGTAAAACGGGTTGGTAGCACTCAATGGAAGCCTATTACGGAAGCATTTGATGCAGTCATTCACAGTGGAGTGAACTTCACAACCCGAGAAATATCGGCCAATGATAACGATCCTGTTCATGCGCTTATCGCTGCATTTTTTGTATCAGCTTTCTCCTCAGAGTTAGCTCAACCATTTTTGTTAAAGGCAAAAATGTCAAACACAAATAGCCAACGGATTATGGATCACTCTGTGGAAATTATGGATGCCGTTTGGAATTTATATCAAACCGAAAATTCATTAAGCGGTAAAAATAAGAACCATTTTTTTGTTGGTATGGCCCTTGTCGCGCTGAAGCGAGCCTATCTATCGACAGTGTTTTTTTCACCATTGGTTGCGGAAAATGTCTGGAACCTTTGTCAATCCGAAACCCCTGATGCAGTTTTACCGCTTATCGATAGCTATAGAGGGTTAATCGATTGGATCTTTGAGGCACCCAACGAACAAATAATTTTATTCCAGTCTGATGTTATGAAAATAGCTTATAGGCTCTCAGAAGGTATTTACAGCATAGAGCGCTCGGGGGTGCATTTAAAGTCTGTCTGTTGTTACGGGGAATTATTGGCTTCTCTTGGGACTATCGATCGTTCAGATTTTATAGTCGAAAATTTTTGCTTCTTTGACTTTTTTATCAAGTTAGAACCGGTAATACCCCTTATGCGTTCGTCATAAATTAAGGTATATATCGTGAGTGATAACACATCTGCTCCAAAAAAGTTGCTAGACATCGTTGCAGTCCGATGTGCCGCTAATATTGATACGCCAGCCAAACTATTAAGCGAGCTCACAGAATGCGCAGTGGATGGTAGAGCAAAGGCCTTCTACTCGGCCACTGGTGTTCCTGTTGGTTACTTAGTATGGGCTATGGTCAACAGGGAATCCTTTATTTTGCTCAGTAAAACAAGACAAATGCCCGCACATGCCTATGAGTGGTGCGAGGGTCGGTTGATGATAGTTCATGATGTGATGGTTTTGTCTGAATGGAGTGCTGTAGTTAACCCAGCTATTCGCTATTTTCTAAAGCAAAAGCGATTTGTTGCATTTTTTCGCCGTGGGAGACTGCATGTATGGTCAAAGCTAAAGGGGCGGTTTAATAGAACAATCTTCTAGCGATCTAATCGCCATGAAATACTTTTTAAGGGTAGGAAAATGGAATTTCAAAAAACGGATAAAGAACAGGCCTCACAGGTTCTTGATCAGTCCCATAAGTTGTTTTTAATTTGTGATCTTCTTAGGCATGAACCAAAAGTAAATAAGAAAAACTTTGATTTGATTAGTCAAAAAATACTTCAAAGGACTGGCGTAAATTTATTCCCAGCGGAATGTGCGAAGTTAATTAAGCAATACTGGAGCTTGCTCTATAGACCCTATGGCTTTTGTCTTTTCTTGGCTATCTGTACCAGTTTTAGTTTTTTCTTAATGAGTGGCAGCTTCATTCTAGGTGCCATCATCGCATTAGTCTTTACACCGCTTTTATTCACATTTTATGCAGAGATACTTATTTCAATTCACCTTTTTTTTCTCAAAGAGAAAACACTTATCCCTCCACCTTCCAGTGACTATAACGAGCTGGATACGGTCGCTATTATTTTAGTGTCACGCAATGAGCCTTTTGATGTTGCCAAAATGACATTTGATTCTGCAATGGCGATGGTATATCCCGAGGGTAAAAAGGAAATTATTGTTGTCGACAATAGTGATATCAGCCTATATGATTTTGTGCAATGGAGGGATTATGTTGAGTTATATACTGATGGTGGAGCACTGCAGACACGGGAAATAAACGTTGTATTTGTACACAGGGATGGAGTGGAAGGATTTAAGCCACGCAATCTTGATATTGCCCTAAGCCATGTTAATTCAGAGTATATATTTTATCTTGATATTGATTCGACAGTTTTAGAGGACACTTTGTTGCGAGTCGTGCCAGTAATGCGACATGACGAGTCTCTTGCATTTGCTCAGCTTCAGGCTGTTCCCACCAACTTTTGTACATCTTCAAGGCTCACGACAGCTAACAGCATCCAGAGTTATAAGTTACGCTTCGACACTATTTTTTTAGCCTATTCTAGTCATACATTATTTTACGGGCACAACGCGATATGGCGTACTTCTGCGGTTCATGAGATCGGCGATTGCTTAGAATATTATCGAGATGAGGTGGTTGTGACTGAAGATTTATCCATGTCACTAAGGGCTCTGTTTTGCGAAAAATATGGTGTTGGTGTTTGGTTGCCCTCCGGTGAATGGGTACCAACATCAATGCGTGAAACAGAAAGTATGTGGTTGCGCTGGACAGTCGGTACCTATCAGGTTTACGCAAATTATATGCGAGACGTTAAGCAACTGAAAAAAATTAAAACTGTCGAAAAAATTGGTTGGTCTCAGCATCTACTCCAGCTTATAAATAGTGCTCTAATGCCTGTCTATATTTTGGGAGGATTAGTCTTTAATTCAAAAATATTGATGATTATTGCGGCTGTTCAGATGTTACCCCAATTAATACAAGTTGTAGGGGCTACAGCCAAGTTGTCCCTAGGGGGCATGACGTTCGCTAAAAAACTATCTTGTTGCTATTTTAGTATTTTTGTACTGGGTTCTTTTATTAATTGGGTTAAGCTCAAAGGTTTATATCGATTTATATGCAGAATGAAGCAGGGTTGGAAACCAACAGGTAAGCGGCCTGTAAAATGCATATCTAAAATACAGATAATCAAGGAGAGATGGGGATTTATAGCCTATGGCTTGGTATGTCTATCTGCCTCTATATGTTTATTGATAAATATTTCCACTGGACCACTAAATGCAATATTAGTTTTGCTCTGTGGACTATATGGCGCCCACTGCCTGATTGCAGTTATTATATTTGGTCTTTTAGGTATAGAGCCTCAAACTAATCCAGATTTGACTCAACGCAGTTTAAAAGAGGCAATTGACTTCTATTAAAGTCGTCAGAGATTTTCGGATATTTAGTTCTTGCTCGAACAGGTTTAAGTAACACAAGAAGTAACATTATATATATTTAAATATTACTATATTTATAAAAATCAATTAGTTGAAATATATATTCAATTCCCGCCGCCTCAACCAAATATAGATAACCTCTGTTTTTACAGGGGTTTTTCTTTATCCAGCTTTTAATTGGATTCACTTTGCCACACAAGGTGTCACTCAAAGAGAAAGCTATCAGTTCCTTATGCTATTAATAGACGTGGCAAGGATAGGAATTCCAAAGCTACTATCCCAACCAATACTCATAAACATAGACACAAACCAACCAATTTTCGACACAGAATTGTAGCGACTCGGACGAAATAACCTCCTCAAATGGAAACCACAAGGCTTCAAAATCGTTATCCCAAAAAAATAGCAACAGAAGGCCTCCACCTAATATTTACCGAGAGTCACTTTAAACTTAAGTATCCAGTAAAGTAGTGATCCTTAGATCAACGTTTCATCAATAGCCCAATCATCAACCCGCTGATCAAAAATTGAAACCCGCCTGCGGTGGCCCTCGCGCTATCGTCATGACGGGTGCTTCGATAGGCTCATTAATGTGCGTCAGTATCTTCTCTACCGATTGAATCTCGGTCACAACACTCAACACTCGCATGGACCCACCGCACTGGGGGCAAACTAGGGGGAATACATCATAAATACGGGCTAATAACATGGCCCTACAGCTCACACCGTCCTTGAATCCACCGAATCCTTTTTGTCCATCCGTATCTTTTGCTTTGCCTTGCTCGTCTGATGGCTGCGGCTGAGTGTCGCCGACACCCCGAGTCACTTTCGGTGGTTCATTAATCGGCAGGCCTGCTCGCGCCACCACCTCTTTTCTTAATCTCGCATGGGCGGCCAACACACCATGATAACTGTGACGATGCTCTCTCGGCTTTGGCAGCAACATCGCCAGACGATCCAGAAATTCCTCCGGTTTGAGGTGCTTCTGGGTTTGACCATTGGGCAAGGGTTTAGGCAGCTGATAGCACAAACACCTTCCCTCGTCCTACCAACTATGCAGCGATGGTTGCTGGAGGCCATTCTTTTGCGCTGATCGGTCAGGACTGGCCTGAAGTACCGCAGATTGTCACTACAATCTAAGTGAGTTCAGGCGCTTACCAACAATTAGTAGCTGTACGTCACTTCCAACCCGAAGATTCGACCCTTGGCCAGAGGTGCGAAGGTACCGCCCAACTCAACGGGGCCGAGCAAACTAGGCAACTGCGTGTCGCCACCGTGCTTGACCTCATCGAACAGGTTCTTGCCGTAGAGGGATAATACCCAACTACCGCTGTTGGAGTAGAAGTCCAGGCCGGTATCGAGGATTTTCTGCTCGCCAATAATACCCAGGTTATTATCGGTGACCGCCGACTCATCCCGGTAGGCGTAATTGATGCGGGAAGTCATATACCCCCAGTTGCCCAGCTCCAGGTCATGGGTCAGACCAAAGCTGTAGGTCAGTTCCGCCGCACGCGGAAGGTCAAGGGCCTTATCGTCGCTGTCGACAATTCCGTCACCGTTCAGATCGAAGAACACATCGGTGTACTCAGGATCGATCCAGCTAATGGCGGCCTGTAGTACCAGGGTGTCCGTAAGACTAAAGGCGCCGTCCAGTTCGATACCCATGATTTGCGCGTCCGCGGTGTTCTTGATCAACTGCACGATACCGGAACTGGGGTCAGACAGGTTGATCTCACGTTGCATGTCGCTGATCTTGTTGTAGAACAAAGCACCGTTGACGCGACTACGACCGAATTCGCTCTTAAAGCCAATCTCAAAGTTGTCCACCTGCTCTTCATCGAAGGGCCCCGGACCGAAGTTGACGGTATCTTGGGCTGTGTTTCGCAGGTTATAGCCCCCAGAGCGAAAACCGCGGGTCCAGTGACCGTAAACGCGGGTGTCCTCAGACAGCAGGAACGTGGCACCCAACTTAGGTGACAGGCTAGTCCACTTCTCTTTATCCTCAAAATCGTACTCGCAAGTACCCGCTAGCACGTCACAGGGCGCGTTGACATTCTTGCTCAGGGAGGCAATCCTAGCTTCCTTCTCTTCCAAGCTGTAGCGTAGCCCCGCGGTGAGAATCCACTGCTCTGTTAGATCGTAATCCACAGCCGCGAAGGCGCCCCAGGTTTCGACTTCATACAGGCCACCACCATCCTGGGTTTTGGCTGGTGAATCATCCGGGGTCAAGACGCTCAGCAATTGGCGCCCCTCGCCATAGTTGATCTCATTTTTGAAGAAGTAGATACCAGTAGTGACATTGATACGGTCGGCAAAGATACCGTTATATCGTAGTTCGTTGCTAAGTTGTTCGGCCTCTAGGTCAATGGTAGTGTGGAACAGAGGTAAGGGTTGTGCGTCTATATCACTCAGCGCCATGGATTCGAAATCGCGCCAGCCGAAGATATTGGTGATGGTACCATTTTCGCCCACGGACCAGTTCAGCTCAGCCGCCATGAAGTGAGTTTCGGTATCCTGAAAACCTTCTTCATCAATGCTGAAGTCGAAGCTGTCTCGATCATTGTTCACCGGTGTGCCTGCTAGGTCAGAGCCATTTGTGTGAGACTGGCCTGCAGCGCCATCACCCTTGGTTTCGGCATACTCGTAGCGAAGCACGAATTCAACATCATCATTGGGCGCCCACACGATAGCCGGGCGCACCATAGTCTGCTTGATCTCACCAAAGTCATCGCCCGTGTACTGGTTCTCATGCCAACCTTCATCATTGTTGTAATAGCCTGTAAGCTTGACGCTTAAGGTATCCGTGACCGGGCCACCGATGTTGCCCATCAGGTAATTGTTGAGCCCGCCCTGACTGCCACCATCGGCCGCGGCGCGTACGGTGACTTCAAATTCATCCTCGGGTTTTTTGGTGTTCATCAAGATCGCCCCTCCTGTCACGTTACGACCGAACAGGATGCCCTGAGGACCGCGCAGCACCTCAATACTCTCTAGTTCGAAGGTATCAAAAATAATGCCGTTGTTGAGGCCCATATACACGCCGTCGATGAACACACCTACGGTCGGATCAATAGAGGGGATAGAGCTGTTGACCCCCAGCCCGCGAATTGAGAAGTTTGCGGTGCCCTTGGTGGTCCCTACCTCGTCCAATGCGACATTGGGCATCCCAACCGCCAAGCTGGTCAGGTCGCGGATTTTCATAGCCTGGATCTGCAGGGAGTTGACCGCGGAAACTGACAGAGGCGCATCCTGCATACTCTCTTCACGCTTACGCGCAGTAATGACTATCTCTTCTAGCAGTGCGGCAGCACTGCCGCGTGGCTTGCTGTCTTGGACCTCTGCTGCCACCGTCAACGACGAAATGGAGCAGATTCCGGCAATACTCACTGCCAGGGCATGTCTAAATATATTTATATTCATGTTAGCTATTCCTTGCCATTAAATGTTAGTTAAAACCTATATGATTTGAAAGCAGCTACTAATTACTTTGCCTGCATCACTGTTGCAGCATCCAAACGGATAACACGACCATTCATATAGGCGTTTTCAAGTAAAAATTCACAAGCATGCGCAAACTCATCCATTTCACCCATTCGCTTGGGGGCCTCGCACATATTGATCAATGATTGCTGAACGCTCTCATCGAAAGATTTAACCATCGGCGTTCCAAACAGGCCCGGGGCTATAGAGTTGACCCGAATGCCGAATATTCCCAGCTCACGGGCGGCGGGGATATTCATGCCATTAACACCGGCTTTGGATCCACTGTAGGCACTCTGCCCTATCTGCCCTTCATAGGCAGCGCCCGATGAGATATTGATAATTACGCCACGCTCACCATTGGCATCAGGTTCGTTCTTGGCAATCTGTTCCGCGCACTTGGCCATGACATTAAATACGCCACACAGATTGATATTGATAACCGTGGCGTACTTTTTTAGGCTAGACGCCTTGCCTTCTTTATCGAGAATTTTGCAGGGCAGTGGAATACCGGCGGCATTAATATCCGCATGAATTGCACCGAACTTATCCATAACTAAGGCTATGGCAACGTCAATGCTATCCTCACAGGTCACGTCAGTCTGGCAGAATACTGCGTTGTCATGCCCCAGCTCGGCCACTGCCGCAACACCCGCCTGCTCATTTAAATCGAACAGCGCGACCCTGGCTTCTTTCGCCCTGACCATATAATTTGCTGTAGCTTTCCCCAACCCGGAAGCACCACCGGTAATAACAATTACTTTGTCTTTTAAGTCCATTGATTTATCTCGTGTACGTTTTATTTCAATAATTCGTTTGATCCAAACACTATCGAAAGGCCTGAATGCCAGTAAGGGAACGTGCAATCAACAGCTTCTGAATCTCTGTCGTGCCATCGGGAATGGGGCTGATAATCGCCTCGCGCGCCAGACGCTCAACCACAAACTCCTTGGTAACGCCATTACCGCCATGTATCTCTACGGCATCACGGGTTGCGGTGACCGCAATCTCGGTTCCGTACCACTTCGCCATGGAGCACTCTTTGTCGGCACGCTCGCAGTTCTGCACCAGATTCATCGCCCGATGGGTTAGAAGGCGAGCGGCATCGATATGCGTGGCCATGGTCGCGATCTTGTCAGCAATCAGTTGATGGCCCGCGATCTTTTTGCCGTGCTGTGTGCGCTCCTGAGAGTAGTTAATGGATTCATCCATCGCGCGACGGGCCACACCAACACCCCAAATGGACATATGGCAACGGGCATATTCGAAAATTTTCAAAGTATTTTTCAAGCCTGCGCCCAGCTCGCCCAGGGTATTACTCACCGGCACCCGCACATCGGAGAGAAATACTTGCGCGGTGGACTGACCATTGAGCGCCATTTTCTTAATGCCCATAACCTCGTAGCCGTGCTCTTCGCGATCGATCAGGATATGACTGACTTCCCCTTCGCCCGTTTTACAGGTACAGATAAAGACATCAGAATATTCACCGTTGGTGATCCAGGTCTTCTCCCCATTGATTACCCAATGATCTCCATCGCGCACCGCTCGAGTTTTTACCGCAGCCACATCAGAGCCTACATCGGGCTCAGAAATACCCAGCGAGATAAACTTGTCGGCGGATATCAAATCAGGTAGGTATTTCCGTTTTAGCTCATCGGAACCCAGTTGACGCAACATCTCTGCACCGACACAATTAATGAAGCCGGGAATGGCAATGTCCAGTGAGGTATACGCAACCTCTTCAAACACCATCAAGTGGGTCAGCCAGTCCATACCGAAGCCGCCCCATTCCTCAGAGTGGGGTGCCTTGATCAAGCCAAATTTCGATAGCTGTTGAGTCCACCGCTGCATTTTCTTCCGGGGAATAAACCCTTCACCATGGGCGCGAAAGGCCGGCTCGATTTCAGAATCGAGATATTTTCGTAGACTATCCAACACCATCTTTTGTTCTTCGCTCAGCATAAAGTTCATCATTGTCTCCCTGTATTACTTGGCCAGAATGCTAATCACTGCGGTGGCTTCCTCGACACCAAAGATGCCACCACCGTTTTCCTGTATCGCCACTTTGGCATCCGCCACTTGGCGGGCACCGGCTTCACCGCGTAACTGAGTTACCAGTTCGTGAACTTGCCCCAACCCAGTAGCACCTATGGGGTGTCCTTTGGACTCGAGTCCACCGGATGTATTGATGGGTACGCGACCGCCGATCGTAAACTCGCCATTTTCCGCGGCAGGGCCAGCCTCCCCAAAGGGCGCCAACTGTAGGTTTTCAGCCTGAATAATCTCGCCCATGGCCGTGGCATCGTGCACTTCTGCCAAGTTCACATCTGCAGGACTCACCCCTGCTCTTTCATAGGCTTGCGCCGCCGCCTGGGCGGTGAGGTGACTTTGGTAATCGTCGGCTACCCGTGTCGTTCCCGAACGCACCACGCTGCTAAGCAGGCGCACGGCACGGCTCGCTTCGCCTGACAAACGCTTCAGACCCTCGGCATTACACAGCACCGCTGCGGCAGAACCATCGGAGATAGGCGCACACATGGGCAGCGTTAAGGGATAGGTAATCGGTGGGGCGGCCATTACCTCATCAAGGGTATAGGCGACCTGATATTGTGACAGCGGGTTGGCGACAGAGTGCGCGTGGTTCTTGGCGGACACAGCGGCAATTTGACGCTGTGTGGTGCCGAAGGTTCGCATGTGCTGGCGGCAAAAGGCCGCGTAGACATCCATAAACATACTGTAGGGTTTGGATGACTGAGAATTCTCGGGTGGCGTTACCCCATCACCCATTTTGACCAACTGGTTGCGATTGGCATCCGCAGTGGATACGTCCCAGGCGGAGTCAAAGGCGGCAAACATCTTTGCCTTATCCGGGCTGATCATTTTCTCGGTGCCAACCGCTATGGCGATATCGCAGTCGCCGGCGCGTATGGCTTGGGCGGCCAGGTACATGGCGGAACTGGCAGAGGCACAGGCACCCTCAATATTAAATATAGGGATCCCCTCAAAGCCCATGGAGCGCAGGGCAATTTGTCCCGGTACCATATGTTGATTCTGCATGAATCCAAGTACGCAGGAGCCAAAATAAGCCTGGGTGATGTCGCGCTTGTCGGCACCGGCATCTTTAAGCGCAAGCTCTACCGATTCGCGAGTCAGGTCATGATAACTGCGTTGCAGGTGGCGACCGAATTTGGTCATGCCGACCCCTGCAATGAAAGTAATGCTCATAATTTCTTCCGAGTTGATATTAATGATTGGGCTGACTCAACGGCCCCGGAATTGTGGTTTTCGCTTCTCGCCAAAGGCCGCGACACCCTCCTGAAAATCCCACGAGCGCTGGTGCTTACGAAAAACGACCTGCTCGTGTTGCAGAGCAGCATCGCGATTCGCATCGTTCGCCCTATTGGCCACATGTTTCATGCGCTGCATGGCCAGGGGACTGTTTCCCGAAATATGCTCGGCCAGTGCCTGGGTCTCCTCGACCAGGGCTTCGGCGGGAAATACCTCGTTCACAAACCCATGGTGTTGCATTTGGTCAGCCGTCAGTGTGCGTCCAGTCAATAGTAGGTATTTGGCAACATTGAGCGGCACTATTCGCGGCAATACCGCGGCACCACCGGCACCGGGATAGACACCGAAGTTTGCGTGTGCATCGCCGATTTTTGCGCTTTGAGCCGCCAGGACTAGATCAGCACACATGGCCAGTTCCAATCCACCGGCCAAGGTGACGCCATTGAGCGAGGCAATTACAGGCTTGGGGAAGTCCCGCAATGGCCCGAGTACGTTGTCGCATAGACGATCGAGAACATCCTGCTCCCCGGGGGAAACAGTGGTGCTCTCGAGCACCTGTTTCAGGTCCATACCGGCACAAAAGGCTCGCCCTGTAGCGGTGATCGCTAACACCCGCACATTGTCATCGTCGGCGATTTCCGGCAGGTATTTTTCATAGAGTGCGATCATCTCGAGGCTAATGCTGTTCATTGCCTCTGGTCGGTTCATAGTCAACCATGCTACAGAACCACGTTTTTCGAATAACAATGCCGCTTCACTCATGATATTGCCTCCTCAGATATGCCTATTACAATTAGCCGACCTGGCGTTCTGTGTTCTGCCAGTATTTGTGACGTACATCTTTTCGAAGCATCTTGCCCACCGCGCTCATAGGCAATTGGTCCACCACCGTAATCGTCTTGGGCGTCTTGTAGCTGGCCAGGCTATTCTTCACCCAGGCGATTAACTCATTATGATCCAGTGTTCTACCTTGACGTAGCATCACTTCAGCGTGAACAGCCTCACCCCATTCTTCATGGGGAACGCCTACCACGGCCGACATCAGTATCGCCTCATGAGAATTGATTACGGCCTCCACCTCGGTCGCGTAGACGTTAAAACCACCGGATATAATCATGTCTTTCTTGCGATCGACAATGAAGGCAAAGCCCTGTTCGTCGATGTAGCCTAGATCACCGGATTTCCAATAACCGCGACTGAACTCTTCGGCAGTTTTCTCCGGGCTGTCTAGGTAGCCCAGACAAGTGCCCCGAGAACGCAACCAGAATTCGCCCAGTTGGCCTTTGGGAATGGGCTTGCCCTCATCGTCCATAACGACCACCTCGACGCCGGCGGTGATACGCCCGGCAGAGGCCAGTCGACTCTCCGTTCGAGCATCAACACAGTGATCGGCTTTACTCAACGACAATGCGAGACAAAAATGCTCCGTAGAGCCGTACACTTGAATAAAGATATTGCCGAACTGTGCCTGCAGTTTCTTCAGTTTGGACGGGCTCATGGGGGCTGCGCCATAGAACATATTCTGGAGCGTGGACAGGTCTGAGCTGTGGGCATCAGGCAATTCCAACAATCGGTAGAGAAGTGTCGGCACCATCATCCCGTGGGTGACTCGTTCACGTTCGATGACCTGACAGCATTGAGCAAGATCCGGCTCGTTCAGCGTCAGATTGCAGCCACCGGCAAAAAATGCCGGTACCACGAACATGCCACTACCATGACTGATGGGCGCCAGGTGGAGCATGCGTGATTTACTGCTCCAATCACTCTCGTCCAACGCATAGATACCATCGCGCAATCCAAACCAGTTATCCGCACAGTACAGAGCGGGCTTACCCTTGCCGGTTGTTCCGCCGGTAAACCGAATGAGCAACGGGTGCTCGCGGTCATCGATTTCGATATTGGGATTTTCCGGAGAGGCCAGCTCAACAAGATCCCAGAAGTAGAGTAGCCCCTCTCTTGGTTGCTCAATTGGATCCATGCAGATCACGATGATTTGCCTGTCACGCAACATGGTGTAATGGCTATCAACTAGCGAATTTTCAATAAAGACCACTATCGGTTTGGCAAAGTCCACCTGCCAGGTATGCTCTTCGAGAGAATCTCGAAAATTGGTAAATGTGCCGGTGATGTCCCCTTTGAGGATAGTGGGGACATGAAGCAGGGCCATATTGTCGTTTTCAAGAATATTAGCAAAACGATCCCCGGCTTTGAGCCCGAACGTGTCACGGAGCATATTGATAATCTGGTTGGAGGTCCGGTGTAACTCGGAAAAGGTAAAACGGCGGTTGCGCTCGACATTGACCAGGGCTTCACAGTGGCCATATCGATCGGAGAGAGCCTGAAACTGGTCACTAAAATTAATTTTCATCCGCGACACACCTGTGAGCTGCTTGTCATTGTGCTACGTAGCGTATCGGGTAAGGGCTCAGGATCGCAGGTCATATCGTGCTAAAATAGCGTCTTTTTGACTCACAACACATGATTCAGCTACCCTAAAAGAAAGGAGACCTTGACTCCTTTCCGAACGGTAACAGCGAGATTCGCTGATGGACTAAACCGGGATACAGCAAGTCAGAACAGGCTATTTAAATTGGAGCAAATTTTATATGGAAATAACCAGCCAACAAGAGCCTCGAACCATAGTGGGTTGGACTAATGCCATTGCTATGGCTCTTGAGATGCAGGGACAAAATAGCGCTTTGCTGTTTAAAGAGGCCGACATCCCCTATTATTCAACATCAGACCCCAGCTGCCGAATCGAAGCCCACAAAGTATTCCATCTAATGAAATTGGCCGTTAAGGCTTCGAATAATCCCAGCTTTGGCTTGCAGATCGCACGCAATTTTCAGCCTGCGAATTTTCATGCCCTGGGCTTTTCACTCTATTCAAGCTCTAGCCTGCACGACTTTTGCAAGCGTTTGGTTCGCTATTCCCGATTGCTAAGCGAGAACCTGAAACATAACTTGCATGAGGATGAGGATCATTATCGTCTGGAAATCGATTTGATCAACCCGAATGCAAGCATTGAGAGCCTGGACGGCTGGATAGGTGCCGTTGTTCAAATATGTCGCAGTATTTATCGACCAGATTTTGCCCCCATAAAGGTGCAACTCCAACGCAAAATACCAAGCTCCCATGCCGAGGACTTCGAACAGTTTTTCCGGACGACGGTGGTATTTTCCGCAGCGACAAATACTATTTTCTTTACGAAACCCGACATGCTCGCGCACCTGCCATCCGGCAATGCAGATTTGGCCAGACGCAATGATGAGGTGGTGATTGAATATCTGGCGAGACTGGATAAGGAAGACATTGTTCGGCAGGTCGAGGACAAGATACTCAAGCTACTGCCGACCGGCGACTGCAATAAAGATCGTATCGCTTCACTGCTATATATCAGCCGCAGAAAGCTACACAACAAACTCGAGCTGAAAAATACCAGCTATCAGGAAATCCTGAAGAACCTTCGATCAAGCTTAGCCAAACAGTATATCGAACAGAGAAATATCAGCTTCATAGAAATTGCCTTTCTACTGGGATTTACCGACACCAGCAACTTCGCTCGCGCATTTCGTCGCTGGACCGGTATGTCACCCACGCAATATCGCGATCAATTCGAGGGTGGCTAGGCACGACTAAACGCTTCGTCCGTAAATCGTTGCCTGAGTGCGATAGGACAAAGCGAAATAGGTCACCAGCTATAGGTAAAGTCCATCCCGTAAGTTCTCGGCGTTGGCAACAACATCGCCAGTCGATCCAGTAATGCCTCCGGTTTAAGGTGCAACTGGGTTTGATCATTGGGCAATGGTTTAGGCAACTGATAGACCACGGTTATTTCGGGGCGCCTGGATTGGTAGACCTGAGGCGTCGCGTCATCAACGCAGGCAATTGGTGGGCGAGTATTTGCAGAGACTAGGCGTTCTGCCGGTTGTGCTCTGTGCTGTAATATCGAAAACACCTCAATCCTTGAGACCATCGCCTCGGAAATTTCTTCTTTGGGTTTTGCCGGTAAGCTAACAGGCGAAACTGTGCGCTTAAGGCTAATCTGACAATAGCCGAGCTCAGCTGAAAATAGGCCATAGTCGATTAACCGGGACGCTATTGCTTCACACTTGTTTCATCCACACAGAGGTTTACTGGCCAGGATACGTCTGGCATAGACGGTCCAAGCTCAGTAATGCCTGGGCATTTTCCACAATAGAGGGAGCGACAAAATTTTAAACAAAAAAAATCCCCACCTGCAAGAGCAAGCGGGGATTCTTATTAGCTCTTAAAGATTAGGCTTCTGGAGCTGCATCTTCAGCCTTATCGCTGGCAGCAGGTGCTTCAGGCACGGTGCCCTCTTCGATCTGCGCTTCTTTGATAGACAGCTTAACGCGGCCACGGTTGTCGATCTCTGTTACCTTAACGCGAACGTCTTGGCCTTCAGATAGATAGTCAGTCACCTTAGCAACACGTTCCTGAGCGATCTGAGAAATATGAACCAGTCCATCAGTACCCGGCATAAAGTTAACAAAGGCGCCGAAGTCGACAATACGAACAACTTTACCGTCGTAGATAGTACCTGGCTCTGGATCGGCTACGATTGCTTTAATCGCGTCCATTGCAGAGTTTAGGCCTTCTGTATCTTCTGAGTAGATTTTAACCGCGCCATCATCAGTGATATCGATAGTCGAGTTATGCTCGTCACAAAGACCACGGATAGTTGCGCCACCCTTACCAATCACATCACGAATCTTATCTGAATCAATTTGCATAGTACCCATACGAGGTGCTGTATCAGCCACTTCGTCACGGCCAGTCGCAATCACCTTGTTCATTTCGTCAAGGATGTGCAGACGAGCTTCCATGGCTTGCTCAAGGGCAATTTCCATGATCTCTTCAGTGATACCTTCAATCTTGATATCCATTTGCAATGCGGTGATACCCGCAGCTGTACCAGCCACTTTAAAGTCCATGTCACCCAAGTGATCTTCATCGCCGAGGATATCGGTCAGTACGGCAAAGCCTGCGTCCTCTTTAACCAGACCCATGGCAATACCAGCAACGGGTGCTTTAAGAGGAACACCAGCATCCATTAATGCCAAGCTTGAGCCACAGACAGAAGCCATTGAGCTTGAACCATTAGATTCAGTGATCTCTGATACTACGCGCATGGCGTATGGGAAATCTTCCTGAGAAGGCAAGACAGCGTTGATACCACGACGGGCTAAACGACCATGGCCTACTTCACGACGGCTGGTGAAGCCGATACGACCGCACTCGCCTACTGAGTAGGGAGGGAAATTGTAGTGCAGCATGAAGGGGTCATCGCGACGACCTTCCAGTGCGTCGATCATCTGTGCATCACGGGTTGAACCCAGAGTTGCAGCGACGATGGCCTGAGTTTCACCACGGGTAAATAATGATGAACCATGAACCTTGTCGAGGATGCCTACTTCAACGTTAATAGCACGGACTTTCTTAGTATCACGACCATCGATACGTGGCTCACCACGAATAATGCGGCCGCGAACAATGCTCTTCTCGAGCTTTTTAAATGCGTCTTTGATGTCTTCTGCACTATGGCCATCTTCGCTAGCCAGCTCTGCGGTGGCACGGTCACGAAGACCATTGACAGAAACAACACGAGCCTGCTTATCAACAACCTGGTAAGCAGAATCTAAATCAGCACCTACCAAATCAGCCAACGCTGCTTTGAGCTCAGCATCTTCTTCCTCTGCTTGCCAATCCCAACGCGGCTTGCCCGCTTCAGCGGCCAGCTCTTCAATAACGCTGATAACGGTTTGCATTTCCTGGTGAGCGAACAGTACGCCGCCCAGCATGGTGTCTTCTGACAGTTCGCTGGCTTCTGATTCAACCATTAGTACTGCGTCTTTAGTACCGGCAACAACCATGTCCAGTGATGACTCGGCGAGTTCACTGTAGGTAGGATTCAGCAGGTAGCCTTGCTCTTCGGTGTAACCTACACGAGCGCCGCCAACTGGGCCGTTAAATGGGATGCCTGAGATTGACAGTGCTGCAGAGGTGCCAATCATTGCGGCGATATCTGGGTCAATGTTTTTCTCGGCTGACATAACAGTACAGACAACCTGTACTTCATTTTTAAAGCCATTGGGGAAAAGCGGACGGATAGGACGGTCAATTAGACGTGATGTCAGAGTCTCTTTTTCGTTTGGACGACCTTCACGTTTGAAGAAGCCACCGGGAATTTTACCCGCTGCATAGGCTTTCTCAATGTAGTGAACGCCCAGCGGGAAGAAGTCCATTCCCGGCTTGGCTTCGCGTGCGCCTACTACAGTACAGAGTACTGAAGTGTTATCGATTGAGCATAAAACCGCGCCAGTTGCCTGACGGGCAATGCGGCCTGTTTCTAAAGTTACGGTGTGGTTACCGTATTGAAATTTCTTAATTAAAGGAGTCATAATTTTACCTTTGTTTATTTACCTTAAGCGCCCTCATACTGTCGAGTTCTAAGCTGCTCGGGTTACTTATGGCTGCCAGCGATGACAGCCATAAGTAACTCGATCAGCAATTATAACGACAGGATAGATAGGCCTATGTTTGCTCCAAAAGCATTTTGCTTCAAAAGCGTTGTGCTCAAAATACGGTTGCGGCTCCATCTTTAAAAGAGGAGCCGCACCGAGAACACCTATCGACGTAAACCAAGTTTCTTAATTAACGCACCATAACGTTCGACATTCTTGCTCTTCAAATAATCGAGCAATTTGCGACGCTGGTTAACCATGCGAATAAGACCGCGACGTGAGTGATGATCTTTTTTATGATCACCAAAGTGGCCTTGTAACTTGTTGATATTTACGGTTAGCAGTGCAACCTGGACTTCAGGTGAACCTGTGTCATTTTCACAGGTTGCGTGTTCTGAAACGATTGCTGCTTTTTCTTCTGCACTCAGTGCCATAATACTTTCTCCAATATGCGAGTAAATTTAATTCAGGGTGCCCGCGCATATTTACAGGCAGCCTAATGTGATTTATGTGGCTGCTATGTCTCAACAACCAGTCTTTTTGGGGCTATTTTGCCATCATCGGTAACTGTAGCTACCCCCAGAAAAGCACCGCCCTCGCGAAAGACGCGCACTATATCGCCTTCTTGCCCCTCGCGAAAGGCCTGATTTGACATTACTGGCTGTCCTAGCTGGAAATACTCAGCGACTGTTGCCGTCAATTCCACCGCCATTCGATCTGCAACGGGAATATCCATCGACTTTAACAGGTGATCAAGGTCCCTGGGTTCAGCTTTTTCAGCCATGGCCTGCAATTCTGGCAGGGTTGTCACTTCGCTATCGGAAAACGGTCCGGCAATATTGCGGCGCAATGCACTGACATGGGCGCCACACCTCAGTATCTCACCCAGATCTTCCGCCAGACTGCGCACATAGGTACCTTTACTCACATGTAATTGCACATCCAGCTGCGCCTGTGGCCCTGGGCGATAGGCTAAAATCTGGTAACTAAATACGGTTATATCGCGGGCTTCGCGCTCAATCTCTATGCCCTGCCGCGCCAACTTATACAACGGCTGACCATTGTGCTTGAGGGCTGAGTACATTGATGGAACCTGCTTAATATCGCCACGAAAGTCAGCAATAGCAGCTTCGATCTGATGTTCGGTAATGGCGGATGCATCTTGCTCATTTATTATCGCTCCCTCGCTATCGCCAGTCTCTGTACTCACGCCAAGCGTGAATGTGCTCAGGTAATGCTTATCTGAATCCAGCAGAAACTGGCTAAATTTGGTCGCTTCCCCCAGACAAATGGGCAGCACACCTGTCGCCAATGGATCCAGTGCACCAGTGTGACCAGCTTTATTGGCATCAAAAATATTTTTAACCTGCTGCAAGGCTTGGTTAGAAGATAGGCCCTGGGGCTTATCAAGCAGAAAAATTCCGTTAATCGAACGGCCGCGATTGCGTCTACGAGCCAAACTTAGCTTTCCTCGCTGCCCGACTGCTGTTCTTCGTCGGTGACGGGAGTCTCTTTAGATATGGCCAAATCAATTAGCTGCGAAAGATGCTGGCCACGACGCCCGCTTTCATCATAGAAAAAGTTGATTTTCGGCGTGATACGAAGCTTGATACTGCCAGCCAGTAGTTTGCGCAAATAGCCAGAGGCACCATTGAGCGCCGCCAGACCCTCATCAATTTCGGCTTGGCTGCGATCACCCACAAAGGAAATATGGGCTTTGGCGTAGGCCAGATCACGGCTTACTTCAACTTCAGTGACACTAACCATCCCCACTCTGGGGTCTCGAACATTCTCGCGTATCAGTACTGCCAACTCCTGTTGAATAGCATCTGATACGCGTTCTGCTCTGGTAAATTCTCTTGGCATAGGACCTGTTTCTCTCTACAACCTAGAGTGAACGCTGCACCTGGGTGATTTCATAGACTTCAATCAAATCGCCAGCTTTAACATCGTTGTAATCCTTGACACCGATACCACATTCCATACCATTGCGAACATCAGCGGCCTCGTCTTTAAAGCGACGCAGTGACTCCAATTCACCCTGATAGATAACCACATCGTCTCTAAGCACACGAATCGGCTTATTCCTAAACACGGTACCTTCAATCACCATGCAACCAGCAATAGCACCAAACTTAGGTGAACGGAAGACATCGCGAACTTCAGCAATACCAACAATCTCTTCTTTGGTCTCTGGTGCCAGCATGCCAGATAGGGCCTGCTTGACCTCATCGAGAAGGTTGTAGATAACACTGTAGTAGCGCACTTCAATCTCTTCCTTTTCAGCCAGTGCCCGAGCAGAACCGCCAGCACGCACATTAAAGCCCAATACAATCGCGCCAGTGGTCAATGCCAGATTGATATCTGACTCGGTAATACCTCCCACACCAGAGGCGACAATATCCACAGCCACTTCATCCGTGGCAAAGTCGTTCAGTGCACTGTTTATTGCTTCTAAGGAACCACGCACATCAGTCTTAACGATCAGGTTGAGTTTGCTGACCTGCTCTGTGCTCATGTCGGTAAACATATTTTCCAGCTTGGCTGCCTGCTGACGAGACATACGCTCATGACGCGCCTTGGTGATACGCAGTTCGGCAATTTCTTTAGCCTTGCGCTCATCGGCAACCACAAAGAACTCATCACCGGCATTCGGCGCTTCGTCCAGTCCCAGAATCTCGACTGGAATCGATGGACCAGCTTCACCTATAGGTTGTTTGCCCTCATCGGTCATGGCTCGAATTTTACCAACAGTCTCACCGGCCAGCATAAAGTCGCCTTTACGGAGCGTACCCTGCTGAACCAGAGCAGTGGCGACAACACCTCGGCCCTTGTCAACGCGTGATTCAACAATCACACCGCGCGCAGGAACTGCTACAGGTGCTGTTAATTCTAGAAGCTCCGACTGCAAGAGCACAGCTTCGAGCAACGCATCTATACCGTCACCAGTTTGGGCAGATACTTTAATAAACTGTGTGTCACCGCCCCAATCTTCAGGAATCACATCCTTGGCAGCTAGTTCGGTGGTAACGCGCTCCGGATCAGCGCCCTCTTTGTCCATTTTGTTAATCGCAATAACAATAGGTACTCCAGCTGCGCGAGCATGCTGGATAGCTTCTTCGGTCTGAGGCATTACACCGTCATCGGCGGCCACTACCAAAATAACCACATCGGTACTCTGGGCACCGCGAGCTCGCATCGCAGTAAATGCTGCGTGGCCAGGAGTATCCAAGAAGGTCACCATGCCTTTTGGTGTGTCCACATGGTAGGCACCAATATGCTGTGTAATACCACCAGCTTCGCCAGAGGCAACCCGAGATTCTCTAATATAATCAAGCAGTGATGTTTTACCATGATCAACATGACCCATCACGGTCACGATAGGGGCTCTGGGCTCCTCATTACTTTCGCTTTTAATCACTTCAAACTGTTTGGCCAGCTCATCTTCAACCGTATCATCTTGAGCTGCAACCGGAGTATGACCCAACTCTTCAACCACCAAAAATGCAGTTTCCTGATCAATCACCTGATTGATGTTGGCCATAACACCCAACTTCATTAGTTCTTTGATCACTAGGCCAGCCTTGATCGACATACGTGCTGCTAGATCGCCCACACTGAGCTCATCAGGAATGGCAACCTCGATAATCTTTTTATCCACTGGCTTTTTAAAGGTATGCTTATTATCGACCTTAAGTATCGCGCCAGAGGAACGCAGTCGGCCTTTTCTTCGATCATCGCCGCCATCATCCATCTGCAGCCGGCCTTTCTTTTTGCCGCTCTTGCCCAATGGCTTTTTAACGTTCTTTTTGCCTGGCTTATCATCGTCATCATGGCTTGGTTTGACATGACGTCGACCTTTATCATGAACAGGATCCGCAGCACTTGGCGCAACCGTTTTTGTTGGTTTGCCCGCTTTCTTGGCTTCTCCGCTCTCAAGAGCAGAAGCCGCTTCAGCCGCTTTGCGTGCGGCTTCTTCCTGCTTAGCTTTAGCCGCTTCTTCAGCAGCTCGCTTCGCTTCATCTGCGGCTTTGCGGCGATTGGCAATAGCGGCAATACGCTGCTCTTCGATATTATCTGTGCCTGACCCACGAACGAAGGTAGGCTCTGGCTCTGGGGCAGGCTCTGGAACAATTTCTTCAACTGGTTCTGGCACCGGAGTAGGCGCTTCTTCAACAACAGCCGGCTCAACCGCTTCTTCTACAACAGCGGCTTCAGCTTCTTCTTGCGCCTGGGCTAACAGTTCCTCATCGCTACGCTTTACATAGGTGCGTTTCTTTCGCACTTCAATGTTAACCGTTTTACGATTTCCCGACTTAAGGGTACTAACAGTCTTGCGACGCAGAGTGATTTTTTTCGGCTCGCCGGTACTGTCACCATGTAGGCTTTTTAAATAGCCCAGCAGTGTCTGCTTTTCTTCGTCAGATACAGTTGCATCTGCAGATGTATGCGACAGGCCCGCTTCTTTCATTTGCAGAAGCAAACGCTCTTCCGATGCGCCCACTGTTTTTGCTAGTTCACTTACTGTTACTTCAGCCATCGATTATCCTCTATTACCGCCCGACTAATTATTCACCTGATTCATCTGCAAACCAAGGTGCTCGAGCAGTCATGATTAATGCTGCTGCCTTCTCTTCGTCCATATCATCAATATCCATGAGATCATCAACAGCCTGCTCAGCCAGATCCTCCATGGTGATAATGCCTTTAGCGGTTAACTTGTAAGCCAATGCTGGATCCATGCCGTCCATTGTCAACAGATCTTCAGCAGGCTCTACATTAGTTAATTGCTCTTCACTCGCTAACGCTCTGGTCAGCAGTGCGTCTTTGGCTCTGGCGCGAAGTTCTTCAGCTATATCTTCGTCAAAACCTTCAATGGCACTCATTTCCTCTAGGGGAACATAGGCCACCTCTTCGATACTGGTAAACCCTTCTTCAACCAACACAACCGCTACGTCTTCGTCAACATCTAGTGCTTCCATAAGACTTTCTACAAAATTTGAAGACTCGGCATCTTGCTTTTCTTGTGCGTCTTCGATGGTCATAACGTTAATAGCCCAACCAGTCAGTTCAGAGGCCAGACGTACATTCTGCCCCCCTTTGCCAATTGCCTGAGCGAGGTTGTCACCATTTACGGCAACATCCATCGCATGGGTATCCTCATCAACAACAATGGACTCTACTTCTGCAGGAGCCATAGCGTTGATCACCAGCTGTGCCGGATTATCATCCCACAGTACAATATCGACACGCTCATCATCGAGATCGTTAGACACCGCCTGAACACGAGCACCACGCATACCCACACAGGCACCCACTGGGTCGATACGGGCGTCTTTACTCTTCACGGCAATCTTGGCGCGCTGACCGGGATCGCGAGCAGCGCCTTTAATTTCAATAATACCCTCGGCTATTTCTGGCACTTCGATCATAAATAACTGCACCAGCATATCTGGTGTAGCGCGAGAAACTAGTAGTTGAGGACCACGAGTCTCCTCACGGATACCCTGCAATATAACCCGAGTACGGTCATTGATGCGGAAGATCTCGCGACCCACCAGCTCTTCGCGAGGCAACATGCCTTCAGCGTTTTCACCAAAATCAACAACAATGTGATCGCGAGTTACTTTCTTAACAGTACCGCCCAGCAATTCACCAACTCGATCGCGGTAGCGGTTTACAATTAACTCGCGCTCTGCGTCTTTAACCCGCTGAACAATAACCTGTTTAGCAGTCTGCGCCGCAATACGGCCGAAAGCGATGTTCTCAACAGTCTCTTCAAAGGTATCACCCACTTTTAATGTGGGGTCCTTTTCTATCGCTTCTTCGGTGGTGAACTGAGTACCCAGTTCTGCCATCTCATCATCGGAGACCACATCCCACCAACGGAATGACTCATAATCGCCACTCTCACGGTCAATAACGACACGGATATTAGCGCCTTCTTCATAGCGTTTCTTAGTCGCCATGGCCAGCGCCTGCTCGATTGCCTCAAAAATAATTTCCTGATCCACACCCTTTTCATTGGATACGGCTTCAGCAACCATTAAAATTTCTTTACTCATCGTTCAAACTCCACATGCCTCAAAATCGAGGAACCACGTTAGCCTTCTCTATACCTTCAACCGGAAACAGAAATTCATGATCTGTAACCACCAAAACAATTTCATCGCCGTCCACGGCAGATAAACGACCTTTGAAATTTCGGCGACCCTCGTAGGGGAAGCGTAACTTCAGTGAAATATCTTCACCTATAAACTGCTCATACTGAGCCAAATCATACAGCGGCCTGTCCATTCCTGGCGATGAGACCTCTAATATGTACTCACCATTAATCGCATCTTCTACGTCGAGTATGGCACTAGACTGACGACTCACTTTCTCACAGTCTTCAATTCCAACACCCTCTTCGGGGCGATCAATGTACAGACGAAGTAGCTTAGTTTTACCACCAGCCTGCAACTCCAGACCCCAGAGTTCACAGCCTAAGGACTCAACCACAGGCTGCAACAACTGCCTCAACTTACTATCGGCCACAGCCATGGATACCTCCCGGACAAACAAAAAATGGGCCGAGGGCCCATTTATTAACAACTAAAGAAAAGCCCCAAAATGGGGCTCCTCGATTTGCGTCGGACCCCGACGCGAATTTTCGTAGCAGAAATACCTGAAACACAATTTTACTCTTCAGGCGGATCCTTTTCCGCTAAGTAATGCAAGCCTACACAAAAAATGCTTCTGCTACATCCACTTTTTCTTGCGCCTACAACCTTCACCAAATAAAAATCTGTGAAAATTGGTAGCGGGAGCTGGATTTGAACCAACGACCTTCGGGTTATGAGCCCGACGAGCTACCAGACTGCTCCATCCCGCACCGACACATCGGTTTGTTCAATCAAACCGCCTCTTAGAGAGGACGCGCATTATAGGTAGCAGTCAGCACAAGGTCAACAAGGCATTGCCTTACAAACAGTATTATTTGCGGCTATTAACAACCAATTCATAGGCGGTCTGAATTTCTTGGGTACGCTCAGTCGCCAACTTGACCATATCTGCGGGCATACCCTGGCCAATAAGTTTGTCTGGGTGGTTTTCGCTAATCAGCTTACGATAGGCTTTTTTGATTTCACCATCTGAATGCTGCTTATTGCAGCCCAGTGCCGCATATGCTGCATCCAGTTGGCTGGATGATGCTTTAGCGCCCGCTCCAGTACCTTTAAATTGAGACTGAGCTTTGATCATGGCAATCAGTTGATCGAACATAGCCACGGAGAACCCAAGATGCTCGGCAACCTTGCGTAACAGGTCGTGTTCACCGTCGTGCAGCTCACCGTCGGCTAAGGCCAGAGAGATCAGATAATTAAGCAGTTGACGCTTGAGATTATTCTGCCGACCGCAGACGGAGATAAAACTTTTCATGGCATCATCAACTGAAAAATCAGCCTTGGCACCCTGCTTAAATAGCTCAATAGCTTCGCGGCGGTGATCAGAATTCAAGCCCATATTACCCATCAGGGCTTCCGCCTGAGCAATCTCTACCTTAGAAATCCGACCATCGGCTTTAGCCAGATTACCCAGTAAACTGAAAACGGTGCCAAAAAATGATTCGCGGATTTTCTCCTGCTCGGCGGCCGAGATAGGGTTTAAAAACCCACCCAACCCCTTATCAAACTGATGGCCAATATAAAGGCCTGCAACAGCACCAATGAAATCAGCTATCAAGAAACCCAGCGTACCCGCGATAATTTTGCCTGTAACCATAACCATTCAACCCATAAAAAACTGATACCATTGTAAGGGTTTATGGCTCTACAAAGAAATTTGTCGCTACTGATTTAAGGCTTGTCTTCGCATCTATCTGAGGATGCTTTTAGCACGCTCGCGCAGTGCAAACTTTTGCACCTTACCGGTTGAGGTTTTTTCAATTGCATCGAATACAAAGTGGCCCGGCACTTTAAAGCCAGCCATATGTTGTTTACACCAATCAATTAAGGCATCTGCAGATACTGCGTCATGCTCGTCCAACTCAACAAAGGCACAGGGCGTCTCTCCCCACTTTTGGTCGGGCATGGCCACCACCGCAACGGCAGTCACTTTTGGATGTTTATAGAGCACTTCTTCAATTTCAATGGATGAGATATTTTCACCCCCAGAAATAATAATGTCTTTAGCGCGATCTTTGAGCTGAATATAGCCGTCAGGATAAACCACACCTAGATCACCAGAGTGAAACCAGCCTCCACTAAATGCATCGTCCGTAGCCTGCTTGTTTTTGAGGTAGCCTTTCATCACCACATTGCCACGAAACATTACTTCTCCGATTGTCTCACCATCTCTTGGTACCGGCTGCATTGTTTCGGGATCCAGCACCTCAAGTCCCTCCAATGCATGATACCGCACGCCCTGCCGCGCCTTTAGACTGGCCTGCTCATGGGTCGGCAATGATTCCCACTGCTGATTCCAGTCGTTAACAACGGCTGGCCCGTATACTTCAGTCAAACCATACAGGTGAGTTACGTTAAAGCCGACTTCTCGCATCTGTGCAAGTACCGATTCTGGTGGAGGTGCTGCTGCAGTGAAAAAATCAATTGGTTTTTCTATTACTGGCTGGGTGGTTTTGTCGGTAGCCAAAATAGTTGACATCACTGCTGGTGCACCACATAGATGAGTAACCTCATGCCTAGCTAACGCAGCCCAGATAGCATCAGCACGAACTTCTCGCAGACAAACATGGGTTCCGCTAACTACAGAAATAGTCCAGGGAAAGCACCAACCATTGCAATGAAACATAGGCAGTGTCCACAGATAGACGGCATGTTTGGGTATAGAGGCCGTGATTACGTTCCCATTGGCTAGCAGTGCAGCACCTCGATGATGGTAGACCACACCTTTAGGGTCTCCAGTGGTCCCCGAGGTATAGTTAATCGAAATTGCATCCCATTCGCTACTTGGCATCAACCAGTTATAGTTGCAATCACCAGAAGCTAACATGGCATCATAGTCGTAACGGCCTAGTTGCTGTCCCTGCTGCGGAAATTCAGGATCCAAGTAATCAATTATCAATGGCTCAACAGAGGCTATGGACAGGGCTGTCTCAATGGTTGCACTAAACGCCAGATCGATGATCAACACCTTACTCTCAGCATGATCAAGCTGAAAAGCTATCACTGGCGCATCTAGCCTGCTATTGATGCTGTGCAGGACTGCTCCGCACATGGGCACTGCGTAGTGCACCTCGAGCATAGCAGGCGTATTGGCCAGCATCACAGATACAGTATCACCTGCACCAACTCCCTGTTGCGCCAGTGCCGAGGCCAAACTTCGACAACGGGCGTAAAACTCACGGTAAGTGATTTTTAAATTACCGTGAATGACTGCAATATGCTCGGGAAATACGCTGGCAGCTCGCGCCAGAAATGTCAGTGGGGTCAATGGTTGGTAGTTGGCCTGATTTCGATCGAGGTGCTGATCATAGATACTAGCCATAGTATCTACTCGTCTTTCCATATGGGCGCGCGTTTATCGATAAAGGCCCCAATCCCCTCTTTGGCATCGTGCCTGAGCATATTCTCAACCATGACCTTAGAGCTGTAATCATAGGCCTCAGAGAGTGGCATCTCAGCCTGCCGATAGAAAGCCTGCTTTCCTACCGCCAAGGTCATGGTAGATTTTGTAGCAATTTTGTTCGCCAGTGCCATGGTGACATCAGTTAATTGGTCAGGGATCATTGAGCGATTAATTAACCCGATCTCCTGAGCATATTCAGCACTTAGCATATCCCCAGTCAATAACATTTCCATAGCCTGCTTATGGGATACATTACGAGAAAGAGCGACCATAGGCGTTGAACAGAAAAGGCCAATATTAACTCCCGGGGTCGCGAACTTGGCTGAGTCAGCTGCCAACGCCAAATCGCAACTGGCGACCAACTGACAACCTGCGGCAGTAGCTACCCCCGACACTTCGGCAATTACTGGCTTGGGTATGGCAACAATCAATTGCATCAATCCGGCACAGCTATCAAAAAGTTTCTTAAAGTAGTCCCTGCCCTCATCTTTTTGGGCGCGGGCTGCTGTGATTTCCTTTAAATCATGACCTGCGCAAAATGCTGGCCCCTTAGCCGCCAAAACAATGACTCGAGCAGCATCATTAGTCGCGGCATCTGACAGCGCGGCAGTCATCTGCATAAGCATGTCTTCAGACAATGCATTACGGCGCTTTTGATCATCTAAAGTTAGACGTAAAACGCCGCTTTCGAATAATTCGCTGTGTAAAATATTGCCATGATTTTCCATCACTACACCTGCATTTAGATATTAGTCTAGGACATCAGTCCAATAGGGCTTTTCAAATTCTAACTTTGGACAGCGATTCATAACAACTTTTAATCCAGCGGCAGTAGCTAATTGTGCAGCCTGCTGATTAACGATCTCTAGTTGCATCCAAACGACTTTTGCACCGATAGAAATCGCCTCTTTAGTAATCTCCAAGGCGGCATCTGAGGAGCGAAATATATCGACCATATCAACCGCCTGTGAAATCGATGATAAGCTTTCATAGCATTCTTGACCAAGGATCTTATTACCGGTCTCGCGAGGATTTACCGGGAAAACAGTATAGCCCCGCTCTAGCAAAACCCGCATGGTTAAATAACTGTCACGATCAGCTCTTGGACTGGCACCAACCAAAGCAATAGTAGTTACCCCAGTGAGGATTTCTTTTAGATACCCCTCTGAATAATCATCTGTAACTGCACTTTTAGGATCGAGCATTTTATCTACTTTTTACTAGGTGCTAGCAAGGCTTTTTTTAGGATCATAAAACGGTTTTTCCACCACTGTAGCAGAGCGTTGACCCTTTTGTGTAATAACCTCGAGTTCGCTTCCAATATCTGTATGCTTAATATCCACCATAGCCAGAGCTATGTTAGCATTGAGTCGCGATGAATAGATTGCAGAGGTCACCTTACCTACCTGCTTACCACCTATCTTAACCGGCCAAAAATCATTGTTAGGGCCAGCCAAAGGGTCACCGCCAAGATGTAAACCGACCTGTTTACGGGTAACACCCTGAGCAAAAATCTGTTTTAGCGCAGCCTTGCCAATAAACTCAGCATCCATATCCAGATCTACTAGCCGCCCCAACCCCAATTCATAGGGATTGGTATCTGCGTCAATATCGGCATGATAAGACAGCATGCCCCCTTCGATACGGCGAATGGATGAAGTATGGCCAGGCTTCAAACCAAAATCTTGGCCAGCAGCCATAATGAGTTCCCACAGCTCATCTCCACGACTTCCATCACGTAGATACAGTTCGTAACCTAACTCACTGGACCAACCTGTACGCGAAACTACTAACGGGATACCGGCAAGTTCAAACTCTTCTAACCAGTAATAGCGCAGTGTATCTATGCGCTCACCAAACAGCTTTCTCATTATTTTTCCAGACTGTGGTCCCTGTAGCTGCAAGGGCGAAACATCTGGCTCGCAAATATTGACATCCAAATTTGAATTAACGGCTACGCCTCGTGCCCAGAGTAAAATATCGCTATCTGCCAGGGACAACCAAAAATGATTCTCGCCCAGACGCAATAAAATTGGATCGTTTAAAATTCCACCTTGGTTATTTGTCAGCAGAACATATTTACATTGACCAACCGCACATTCAGAGAGATTGCGGGGTGTTAGTAACTGGGTGAATTCGGCTGCATCGGGTCCGGTAATTTCTACTTGACGTTCAACAGCGACATCACTCAGGGTGGCGCCATTGACCATATTCCAAAAATTCTGTTCCGCGTCACCAAAATCTCGTGGAATATACATGTGATTGTAGACTGAAAAACCCTTGGCACCCCATCGAATAGTGGCATCAAAATAAGGTGACTTTCGCACCTGAGTACCAAAACCAAACTTTTCGGCATCGCCGTCTGTATCTAGCTGCATCATAATAAGCACTTAAAAAATTGCTGTTTATTTTGAGGAAGTCTGTGCCTGTCTTTACAGCTATGCATCTATTTTTCCGACAGTAAAATATTATTTTACGACACTCAGATAGGAAAAATTTCTGACATAAAAAAACCCCTTAGTAAGGGGTTTTTTTATTAATAGATTCAGGGCTGAGCTACCACTTATCTTCCAATGTTTGCAGCCGCCTAAATGACTCACCAATCAATACACCCAACTCCCGATCCTCACCTTCTTTTAAGTGTATGCCGGGTCGACCATGGGCAAAGCGGTAGTTACAGATTAACCCTACATCACCAACCTTCCAAGGAATAGGAATACCATGACGATCATAGATATCGATAAAGAGTTCTTTTTCTTCGCGAGTCATTTCAGTGAGATCACCGAAAGTGAGTTTTAGTGGGCGCTCATCTGGAGATAAATGCTGCACTAATGGCCAAGTGTCAAACCATGCGCCGTCATCAGCCATACTGCTATACAACAGATTACGATCCAAATGGGGAAAGTACTCAAAGGCTGAAATTGTGTAGCGAGTTTTGAGTTTACGATCCTCACCCCATTCAGCGGTCAAACCTCGACTTCGAGCCTCTGCAATGGCCTCATCTTGGTCATCTGTCAGCATTGATAGCTGCCAGTGGTTATAAACACCATACTCAATACGGCCTTGAAACGAATCACGGTCAGTCAGGTCACGGTGGTAGCAAATACCGAGCTTTTTAAGCTTTTGCCCGAAGGGCGTAGCCAAAATAGACTCGGTGGCAGCCACGTTGTCCGAGACAAACGTGTATCCTCCCTCAGCCGGAATTTTATTACACATAAAACTGACCATGGTGGTGCTTGAATCAATGTAAGCCATCTCATGGTGGTAATGCAGGGCAGCCTCCAGTGGTGCACCCACTTCATAGACATTTGGCTGCAAAGTCTTGCGAGGATTCGCACCCCCTTCGTATTGACGCTCATTTTTCAGAACTTGGGTCGCTATCAAGCGCATAGCCTGCATGTCGGTTAAACCGGTATTGATAACATGTACTAAACCAATCTCATCAAAGGTAGTTTGCATGCGCTGAGCAAGCTGGTCACTAGGCGCTAAAGGTTCACCAGGTACACGAAAATCGTTCCCATCAATAGTAAACAATTCAGGAGAAATGGCAGGCGTGCCTGTCCACCACTTCGGCTCAATAATATCAGGCAGTGGTGCAAAGGCATCAGCAGTAGAGGCTACGGTCATACTAGTTCTTATTCCTACTTTCTCGATCGCGCATTCTAGCGGCGAAATTTAGCGATAACAATAAAAATTTAATGAGTGTTTAGCTCATCATATTCACACTGGACAATGTACGCATACCCTGCCATATCAGACCTCCAAGAGGTCACCGCCATTATTCTTGATACCTTTTACAAGACTCTGGCCGATATGAAGACTGTTAGAAGCCTCTGGGACGATTAGCCACAAACCTTCACCTAAACGCGAGACTTAGAAGCTAAAGCCCTGCTTTTAAGCCGCTTTTTGCACTAAAAAAATGCCTTAAGCATTGCTATATGAACTAAATATGACTGGACTGAGGTACCTCTTTAGGCCGGAGTAGACGAGAACACAGGTATTATTTGGTCCCTGATACACTGGGGTCATCACATATACTCTCGATTCATGGCGCTATTTAAATATAAGTCAAAGGTATACCCGCGACATCTGTGTGACCCCATCCTCACTGTGCTAAGAATCAGTATCTAAAAAGATATATCCGGAATATCTCGCTAATGGCCGACCAGTGTCGATTTGCCGATGTAAGGCAGGCCCATCAACATAGTCAGCCTATGAGGCTGTTTAGGCTTAGGTGTATTCGCTTACTTAAAATTATGGATATCTAACAATAATTTGCTCATAGATCAGTACAGGCGTTGCGTCAGCCCGCCATCAACCAAAAACACAATGCGCGCAGAAAATTTTTCTATATTTAATTCAGTTACGTTGTTAGCTGTAATATTACATGGATACTAGGTTGTTGCGCTTTTATCTGAGTCTCAAAAATATTTTTTTTACAATGACTTATTTGGACTGTAAAGAGTGACTAATCAAGCGCGCACCCCATTACGAAATGGAGCGTCCCTATGCATACAAAGCATTTACAAATTGGCGAGAATAAAATCAACTTTGAGAGCGATGGTGTTAATTTATCTGGGCTTTTGTATATTCCCGACACCCATAAAGAGGGTGAAAAATTGCCCGCCATGGTCATCACAAGGCCGGCAAGCGGGGTCAAAGAGCAAACAGCCGGGCTATACGCAAAAAAGTTCGCCGAAAAAGGCTACATAACCCTCGCTTTTGATCCAAAAGGCTTTGGGGATAGCGAAGGTATTCCGCAGATGGAAGATCCCTTCTCAGTGATCTCAGATAATACCAATGCCTAGACTTTTTTAGCATCATTGCCGCAGGTAGATACAGCTCGACTCATTGGTGCTGGAGTTTGCATGGGCGCAGGTCACGCTGTAGCTTCAAGCTCTAATGACCCTAGAATTAGAGCAACAGTTGCCATCAGCCCCTACCTTACCTCCCATATTGATTACCCAAAGGCGTTTGGGGGCAAAGTAATAGCGAAGGTGATGATGGGGATTTCTAATCCATTAATTCATTTATGCAAGATGTTAGGTATTTATTTCTATATACCCATAGTTCCATTTAAAAAGTGGATGGCGCTAATACCAGCAACGGAAACCCAAGTTGGAATGAAGCAATACTATGGAGGTGAGGGAAAACCAGGCTTCGTGCCCAACTGGAGAAACAAAGGCAATTTTTATCGCGCGAGCTACATTATGACCGGCAAGTACAACCCCTTTGATTTTATAAGCCAATTCACCAACAAACCATTTTTCATGGCCTATGCAGAGGGTGGTTATTCCACCGATAAGCTACAGGAATTTTATGATTCTATTCCAGCAGATAAAAAATCTCTGATGGTGTGCAAAGACTCCAATCATTTTGACTTATATTATAAGCCCGAGTTTGTAGATTCGATTGTAGAAGGAGCCGATACCTTTCTCAAAGAGACCTTATAAATAAAACTGCATTACCTAGATATATAATTTGTCATAACCTGACGCCACTATTTCTCTCAACACAGTAGTAGGCGAGCTAGATATCGTATGCCATAGGTTTTTTAGCGGGCCTGAGATACATGCGGATCGAGAAAGCTTTTCGCCCGCTTGCCGAACTGACCTGCAATAGCGCGGCGGAGTTAGCTGTCAATCTTGGCTCGAATACTCTTTAGATCCGATCCTATAATGCGACATCCAATCGCGAACAATAACAAGCAGGCGGCGATCTCAGCGGATTCTTCCCAAAACCCCGAATGTGTAACCTGCATATAATTCTTCTCAAAGATACGACTAATAACACCATACAATATTGCCGCCAAACTCAGATACTGAAACGAGGGCGCTCCCAAGAAAACACTGAAATGCTTGAGATAAAACTTATAATTAAACAGCGCTTTAAACATCAAGCCAATAAGAGGCAATGCGTAGAGTAAGCGGCCATCCCCTTCAAACAATATTAATTTTGTATCCGATATTGCATCTAAGCCTAGCTCTCGAACAATAAAGGCGACCATTAAAAATGCAAGAAAAAGTGTAATGTCGCGGCTATAACCCTCAGCGTTTCTAATATTATAAATAAAACCTGCACAGGCCAAACTTAACAAAAATACCTGTAGATTTTCGATAAAGCCATGCTCTGTGTACATAATGTTTTCAACCGCACCAAACTCACTAGTTACCATTTCTAAATCCATGAACACCAGCGCGTAGTAACAGCTTCCTGTGATAACAAGCCAGGCAATTATTAAGGTTTTAGACAGGGCGCTCAGCAGGGGTTTTTTAGCGGTCATTATTTACTCCCATGCCAAAATAGGCATTTACAAAAGACCTGATGGGACTTTAAGAAGTCCAATATAACCGGATAAGGTCTAGGTTTAATCTCAAGGATATTATTATTGGCCTGAATGGGCACATGGCACCCAGGTTTTGTTGGCCTTGAATCTAATTAATTAGGGTTGAACAACGCCAATCCCAAGTCGAGATACTACTTAAATTCTAAACTAAAGTCATTTGTCTGTTGTAGCTGGTATTGCCTATGTGAAGATAATCTAATCCCCTGAACAACATATATCAGTTATTGCAGAGACAGATTATAACTTGAGTCATAGATTGTAACGCTGAATTGACCGCGCTTTGTCTCCATGCAAACTGAATACCATTGATATCTATAATTTTTCATTCACAACGACAATAGTAAGCCTTCAACTCATTGTATTTATGTCTGGGATTTTTCACTGATCGCTATGAAGTATTATTTCAAATAAGTCACAAGAGAAAATGACTGGTGACGGCCGCAGGTATATCTTTACCACAGGCTAAGTGCTCATTACGAATTATCAGATGCTAGTTTTATGCCTGTTTAGATTGTTTGGAGGCAAGGTTTCTAGCACCTCTTAGATCGGCAAAGGTTGCCGCTTGACGGATGCAGTAATTTTCTTACAAAGCAAACTGTATTTGGTGCCCAAGGCCGGACTTGAACCGGCACGGCTTTCGCCACTACCCCCTCAAGATAGCGTGTCTACCAATTCCACCACTTGGGCTAAAAGTCTTACTATATACTGCTTACTGAGGTATATCAGAAACATCTTCTGAAAGTTTTTCTTCACGTTCATCGAGACCAGGGATGTCCGTGGCTTCTAGTGCCTGACTAGACATTGTCTCCAACTCTGGAAGCAAAACATCTTTGACAATAGTCTTGTCTTTGGCGATAACCGCGAGGCTAACACTAGTGACAAAAAAGATAGTTGAAAGAAATGCTGTGGCCTTACTGAAGAAATTCCAGCCACCACCGCTTCCAAAAACGGTTTGCGACGCGCCGGAACCAAAAGAGGCTCCCGCTTCTGCACCCTTACCTTGCTGCAGCAAGATAAGCCCAATTAGGGATACCGCTACAACAAAGTGAAAGATTAAGATAAATTTTTCCATTTTTCCAGCCTGCCTATTCTGCCAGTTTCACTATATTCAAAAATTCATGTGCCTCTAATGAGGCCCCACCAACCAGTCCACCGTTAATGTCTGGTTGAGCAAATAACTCTACTGCGCTGCTCGACTTAACACTGCCACCATAAAGCAATCGAGTATCTGCACCGATATTACCCAACTGGGTTCTTATTGCACTGTGCACCTGTTGCGCCTGTTGCGGGCTAGCCACCTCGCCTGTCCCTATGGCCCATACTGGCTCATAGGCAATCACTGCCCGACTTACGTTGCGCAAACCAACACAGTCAATCACTGCGGATATTTGCGAACTTACCACTGCTAGCGTCTGCCCTTGCCGACGCTCCTGAAGTGACTCGCCAACACAGAGGATAGGTACTAATCCGACTTTCTGTGCAGCTTTAAATTTTTCTGCGACTGTTACGTTGCTTTCACCGAACAGTTCGCGTCGCTCTGAATGTCCAACCAGAACGTACTGACAGCCCTGTTCGACCAACATTGCACCGGATATCTCCCCCGTGTATGCACCGCCTTCATGCTGCGATATATTTTGTGCACCTAGGGCAACCGCGCTATTGGCTAGTACCTCTTTGACTGTGCTGAGGTGTACAAAGGGCGGGAATACGACCATCTCAACAGCCTGGAGGTCATTCCAATTCGCGGCTAACTGAGAGGCTAGACTACTGGCTTGCTCAGTATTGCCGTGCATTTTCCAATTGCCTGCCACTAGTGGTTTAGTCATCCTGTCCAACCCTCGTTTTAGCTCTCTGGGTGCAGCCTTGCAAAAGGGCGCAAATCCTACCCGACAAACCGAGAATATACAACTGGGAAACGCGCTTTTCCTTCGACAAAGGCTTAACCTACCTGCTGTTCAACTATTTTGGCTATATCAGCAACCAACTGGTCTACTAAGATCTGATCCTCACCTTCTACCATGACCCTAATCAATGGCTCGGTACCAGAGGGCCGTAATAAAACCCGACCGCGGCCATCGAGCTTTTGCTCAGCATCTGCCACAGCTTGGTTAATGACCTGGTTGTTACTGATATCGATCTTTTTTGCAAGACGCACGTTAATCATCGTTTGGGGGAATTTACTCATGCCGGCTTTTAATTGGGACAGAGTTTTACCGCTTTCAGAGACTGCTAAAATAACCTGTAGCGCTGCTACTATGCCGTCTCCAGTGGTATTGAGGTCACCGCACAATACATGTCCAGAGGCTTCACCCCCCAAAGTCCAACCATTGCTATTGAGTGCCTCAACCACATAGCGATCACCAACTTTGGTGCGGGTAAAAGGTATATTCATCTCATTGAGCGCTAGTTCGAGGCCAAGGTTACTCATAAGGGTGCCCGCAACACCGCTGCAGCCCTGACCAGACCCCTGGCGATACTGGGCAATAATATAAATAAGCTCATCACCGTCAACTATTTCTCCATGCTCATCGACCAGCAGCACACGATCGCCATCGCCATCAAGGGCAACACCAAAGTCTGCCTTTTCCTCTAGCACCAGTGCTTGTAAACCCGCCATATGGGTCGATCCGCACTGATCATTAATATTAAATCCATTGGGCGCATTACCCATGGTTATGGTTTGGGCACCGAGCTCTTTAAAGACTTTTGGTGCGGCGTTATAGGTGGCACCGTTGGCACAATCCAGTGCGACTCTCAGACCACTGAGGCTAAAGCCCGGTGGCAGTGTGCCCTTACAAAATTCAATATAACGCCCCGTAGCGTCAGTGATACGACGAGCCTTACCCAAACTAAATGATCCGTTGGTAACCAGGGGCTGATCCATTAGGGCCTCAATTTCTAACTCTATGTCATCAGGTAATTTGTAACCATCAGCAGCAAAGAACTTGATACCATTGTCTTCTACTGGATTGTGGGAAGCGCTAATAACAATGCCTGCCGAGGCGCGAAACGCTCTGGTGAGGTAGGCGATGGCCGGAGTAGGCATGGGCCCAAGCATATCTACATCAACGCCAGCAGCGATCAAACCTGCCTCAAGGGCAGACTCAAACATATAACCAGAAACTCTGGTGTCCTTGCCAATCAGCACTCGTTTCTTGCTCTTGGCATGACGGGTTAGAACCTGCCCTGCGGCCCAGCCAAGTTTAAGCATGAAGTCAGCGGTAACTGGATGCTCTCCAACCCTGCCACGAATGCCATCTGTGCCAAAATACTTTCTGCTCATTTGTTTTTATCGTCCTTAAATATTTGTGCTGTTTCGCCAGACTCGCAATGCCTGAACTGTTTCGGGTACGTCATGTACTCTGAGTATCAACCCGCCCTTCCCTGCGGCTATCTGCTGAGCGGCCAAAACCGCCATAGTAACACTTCCAATTAGCCTTTGATCTACTTCACAGTCTAACATCTGACCAATCATGCTTTTGCGGGAAACCCCAACCAACACCGAATGGCCAGTAGCAGAAAATTGATCAAGGGCTTTAAACAGAGTCAAGTTATGCTCCAAGGTTTTACCAAAGCCAAAGCCTGGATCTAGTATTATCTGGTCGGCTTTAATGCCAGCAGCTAGACAGTCTTTTTTACGTTGCGCTAAAAATGCCAACACCTCGCCAACCACATCTTTGTAATCTGGGTTGTCCTGCATGGAATCTGGCTGATTTTGCATGTGCATTAAGCATATCGGTAATCCAGATGCAGCGACGGCCTGCAATGCTCCATCCCGCTGCAGTGCACGCACATCGTTAAGCATATTTGCGCCGGCGCCAGCGGCCTGACTCATAACCTCAGCGGTACTGGTATCAACAGACACGAGACAATCAAAACGCTGCTTAACTGCATTGAGTATAGGCATAACCCGATCTAATTCTTGCTGTACTGAAATTGGTGATGCACCAGGACGAGTAGATTCTCCCCCGATATCAATAATATCTGCACCCCCAGCTAACATTGCCTCGACCGCGTGCATGGTTTTACTCTGATCTATCCGCCCGCCGGTATGCAGCTGGCCGCCGTCAGAGAATGAGTCTGGAGTGATATTTAGGATTCCCATCACGGCAGGCCTACTTAGATCCAGTATTTTATTGCCACAGATTAAGCTGGTCATAACGATACCCTTAGATATAAAAAAACCTCGAAGCTCTTTGGGCCCCGAGGTCTTTTAATAGTTCAATGGAGAGTTAGACGTCCTCGACTGGACCACCGATCGAATCATTCTTATCTTCTGCATGGTCGATAGTCGTTGAACTTCCACCGGAACTATTACCAAAGTCATTGTCGTCCCACTGATGGGGCGGACGCACCTTGATTCTGTTCATCAGATCATCAACCTGATCGGCGTCGATAGTTTCGTATTCCATCAAAGCGTCTTTCATAGCTTCAAGAATATCGCGGTTATCTTCTAACAGTTGCTTCGCATTACTGTAAGCGTCATTCAAAATGCGACGTACTTCTTGGTCAATTTCCCGCGAGGTATCCTCGGAGTAATGTGTGTTACCGCCGCCGGGCGCCTGAGACTCGTCTTCACCGTACAAAATCGGTCCCATTTTCTCGTTGAGGCCCCACTTGGTCACCATATTCCGAGCCATCTGGGTGGCACGCTCAATATCGTTGGATGCGCCGGTGGTAACACCGTCAATACCACCCACCAATTCTTCAGCAATGCGCCCACCAAACAGGCTGCAAAGCTGACTGGTGATCTGACGACGATTCAGACTATAGCGATCTTCTTCTGGCAAATACTGGGTAACTCCCAGTGCTCGGCCGCGCGGAATAATAGTTACTTTGTGAACAGGGTCATGTTCTGGTACCAGCCGGCCGATAATGGCGTGGCCCGCTTCGTGATAAGCAGTGTTAGTCTTTTCTTTTTCTGACATCACCATGGAGCGCCGCTCGGCTCCCATCATAATTTTATCTCGGGCGTTCTCAAACTCTTCCATGGTCACTGTACGGCGATTGGCTCGGGCTGAAAACAGAGCTGCTTCGTTAACCAAATTGGCCAGATCGGCACCAGAAAATCCTGGTGTACCCCGCGCCAAAATCCCTAACTCAACAGATTCATCGAGGGGAACCTTCCGCGCATGCACCTTGAGAATTTGTTCTCGTCCACGAATATCGGGCAGGCTTACATAGACCTGCCGATCGAAGCGGCCCGGTCGCAACAGAGCTTTATCCAACACATCGGGACGGTTAGTTGCAGCAATAACAATAACGCCTTCGGTGCCCTCAAAGCCGTCCATTTCAACCAACAACTGGTTCAGCGTCTGCTCGCGCTCGTCATTTCCGCCGCCGTAGCCACCACCGCGATGGCGTCCCACCGCGTCAATTTCATCGATAAAGATTATGCAGGGAGCCTGTTTTTTAGCCTGCTCGAACATATCGCGCACACGGGACGCGCCCACCCCCACAAACATTTCAACAAAGTCAGAGCCCGAAATAGAGAAAAATGGGACCTTGGCCTCACCGGCAATAGCCTTGGCCAGCAATGTTTTACCCGTACCCGGGGGGCCTACCATTAATACACCCTTGGGAATGCGACCACCGAGCCGCTGAAATTTGCTAGGCTCGCTGAGAAACTCTACCAACTCGGCCACGTCTTCTTTGGCTTCATCTACACCGGCCACATCGGCGAAAGTCGTTTTAATTTGATCACCGGTCAGCAGTTTCGCCTTGCTCTTTCCAAAGCTCATGGGGCCGCCTTTGCCTCCACCACCGCCCTGCATCTGACGCATAAAGAACACAAAGATCGCCAGAATCAGCAGGATTGGGAACGCAGCTACTAGCAACTGGGATAGCAGACTTGGAGTTTCTGGCTCCTTACCAATAACTTTAACATTATTATTGATCAGATCATCCATTAGGCCGGGGTCCTGCACATTGGGTCGCACCGTTCTAAACGAAGTGCCGTCCCGTCTCTCACCTGAGATAATAAGACCATCAATGGAGACGCTGGTAACACGCTCGTTTTGCACGTCCATTATAAATTCAGAATAATCGACGCTCTTGTCTTCAGGCGGCGGCGCAAAGCTATTAAAAACCGACATCAGGATCGCGGCCAGAATTAGCCATACAATCAAATTTTTTGCCAAATCGTTCAAAGTTTTGTCCTCTTAATTGGCCTTTAGGCCCTTGGCTACCAGATACACCTCCCGAGACTTAGCTCTGGAAGCATCTGGTTTCTTCATACTGACACTATTAAACAACGTTCTGACATGACGCACAAACTCGTCAAAACCTTCTCCCTGAAACAACTTAGCAATAAACACCCCTTCGGGCTTCACCACCTGACAGGCTAGATCGATGCCTAATTCTGCCAGATACATCATGGCGGGCTGATCTACTGCCTTTGCTCCTGTTAAGTTGGGGGCCATATCTGAAATTACAAGGTCTACGGGACGATTCCCGATAAGTTCGACCAACTGTTCAAAAATAGCCTGTTCAGTAAAGTCACCTTGAATGAAATCTACTCCGGCAATCTGGTCCATCGGCAGTATGTCGAGCGCGTGGACTCTACCCTCATGGCCGACCATTCTCGCCGCGACCTGCGACCAACCCCCTGGAGCTGATCCTAAATCTACGACCGTCATGCCCTGGCGGATCATGCGCTCTTTTTCAATAATTTCGAGGAGTTTATAACTGGCACGAGAACGATAACCGTCCTTTTGTGACTGTTTGACGTAGGGATCATTGAGATGCTGTTTGATCCAATCACGATTTTTAGATTTCGCCATGAGAATGTTTTCGTTAGAATGGCCAGCTTACACTTAAGAGCTGGCCATTATGACAACTTCTAACGAAGATA
>Ga0206682_10000435_pt1 | contig 45485 bp, 44 predicted proteins | sample M240m12015metaG_FD_155444 | JGI IMG/M metagenome (GOLD analysis project Ga0206682, IMG submission 155444) | Ammonia-oxidizing marine archaeal communities from Monterey Bay, California, United States - M2 40m 12015 | ecosystem: Environmental > Aquatic > Marine > Intertidal zone | place: USA... | reverse complement strand
TGCCATTTCATCTAATTCCCCTACATTCCACGCAGAAACTATGATTCGTCGACTGTTTGGGTTATTCTTTATCATATCAATTACTTGCTCTAACTGGTCGATTGTTCGTCCATTGTTATCTTTCCAATCTCTCCACTGCTTACCGTAAACCGGGCCTAAGTCTCCATTCTCATCAGCCCATTCATTCCAAATACGAACGCCATTTTCTTGGAGGTATTTGACGTTAGTATCGCCCTTAATGAACCACAGTAGTTCATGGATAATTGATTTCAGATGAACTTTTTTGGTAGTTACCATCGGGAATCCTTTGGATAAATCAAATCTCATTTGGTAGCCAAAAACCGAAAGAGTTCCTGTTCCGGTTCTATCGCCTTTTTCTTCTCCATTTTCGAGAATGTGATTTATTAGGCGTAAATACTCATCCATAGTTTCACCAATCCGATGTTGATGTAGACAGCACTTGATGGTTATCTTTGATTATGCTAGTTGTCGAGGAACACAGAATCGTATTCCTCTTCTGGATTTTCCAAGTATTCCAAGCGATATATCGATGGAATTTGATTTAGAATTGGAGTGATAAAATCAACAATTCCTTCGACTGAAACCATTTTACATACATACAAAAAGCGAGATAATTCACCTAGGCCAATCAAGCATTCCCGATACATCTTGTGTTCCAAATAATATTTGCACTTTTCCAGTGATTGAAAGTCATGGAAATCAATATTTGAACTTCTTATTCCTTCAATTTCGCAATTCTCTTTGAAGTATCCAATCGATTTATCTTCTAAGGTTTCAGGTGTATGCTTATGTGGCCAGCCTGAGTTTCCTAACATTATCAATGAAATCATAGCATCGCTAGATGGAATCTTATCATTAGAATAGAAGTCTGTTAGAACACAAACATTCTGCATACTCATAGTTATTGAGAGGTGGTCGTTATTTTTCAGTAGTTTATTGATAATACATGAAAAAACATCAATTTGAATTTCTGGTGAACCATCATTCGAGCGTATGAAGGGCCTAGTGCTTGATAATTCCAGTCTCCAGTTTGGAGATTTACAAGTTATTTCATACAATAATTCTAGCCCTCTCAATTCAGCGGCTAACTTTTCCTCATCGACTTCGTCTTCTATCGTTAACGGCCCCATCGGAGTATATACGCTACGCACGATAATTTGACATTTCAACAGTATTTCAATTATGGAGCGCCGAGGTGCTTAATAGATGCCATTAACTGGTCAGTAAATTTTCTATAGAGTGTCGCTAGTTTAGCCTTTATTTCGTGTTCCTCTTGATTTTTTAGGGCTTTTAAATCAGCGGCAGAAGTATTGCCTCCCTTTGGGTCTTCTAACCATTCTAGCCAAGTGATTCCCTTGCCAATATCAACTTTGATCGGTTTCCATAATCGTGGAAGTTTATGTATTTGTGGAGCCATCATTTCTCGAGTTCCATTTAGTGAGATCGGCATCACAACTGTATCTGGATAAGATGCAGCCAGTCGAGCAACGCCGGTTTTACCAGGCAGAAGTAAAGGTGATTCTGTTCTTTTTGATCTCGTGCCCTCGGGGAAGATTCCAAGCGCACTTCTTGATGATAATACGTCAGCAGCGGAGGATAATGCTTGGTCGCCCCCCTCCTCTCGTTGTGTTTTGATTTGGCCGGTCATTTTCATAAATTGTCTTAGCCAGAAATTTTTGAAATGTCCATCTTTTGCGAGATAGTGTGCCTTTCTTCTAGATGAAGCAATAATTAGTACTGGGTCAACATGTGATAAGTGGTTAGCTGCTAATATCGTAGGGCCGCTGGTTGGTATATTGTTTAGTCCAGTGGCTTTTATTCGCATCAAACCTCTAATTAGGGGTGAGAAAATAAAACGAATAAACGAGTAGCCTGGAGTACTTGGAATATTGCCGTTATATGGCTTGATGTACCAATGTTTGTTTAGTTCATTCCACGCCAACTCTAGGTCTGATGAACTATCCATATTGCTTACTGGAAAACAATACCCTTTGATAATTGTCACTGTTTAGACAATTATTGTTGGATTTTGTCGGTTCTGCTTATCGGTCAGATACGAAATTTCAAATTGGATTTCACAAAGCGGTAGTTATGAGCGAGTATGGAAATAGTGTTTTCACTCGCAGTTTGACAGTTCTCATTATTTTTTTATTGCTCTCGATAATATCTTCACCTGCAGTTGTAGCCCAATCAGAATGGCAAGAGGATGGTTGGCTGAATACCTCTCTGGCTCAGGAGAGGTTGGATAACGGTGATGAATTTGGGTGTTATGGTATCGAGGGTCTTTCTTGGAATGCCGACCCTGGGGCTGTGGCTTTGGAGTGTAGAGAATATATCGAACAACGTGTGACTGCAAATCGTTGGGGTCAATCTCCAATCTCTACTTTCACGCCTGACTCTTTAACTCAAACTCAACATCAGATTATAATGGAAAATGGTTTTAGGATTCATGGTGATAATACAGGCCTAGAAGATACTGTTTGGCATTCTGCTAACGATACTCCTACCGATATGCTCGATTGGTTCAATCTGGGTCGAAGAGGTGGCAGCCTCGAACAGATTATAGGTTCAAAGCAACAAGTGAAAGATGCAGTTGAAGAAGGTGGTTTAGTAAATCTTTACTGGATAGGGAGAGTTGACGATGCTACCATTAGGCATGATAAGGATATTGAACTGTACATCAGTGATGAAGCAGATGCTTGGCTAACAACTTGGGGTCAAGCATGGTCTTACTGGAGTGCGAGTAAATGCTATCAGTTTGATCATTCGATGACTCAAATAGGTCAAGATTATGTTTTATCTTTTGAGTCGCTAATTACCGAACAGTGTGTTGGTCTCAACCAAGACAGATGGAATGTTCCTTTGACATGGGCTATCGATATTGAAGATTCCAATATTATCTCAATAAAAGATTCCAATGGCGAAATGAATAATATTTCCCAAATCCGTCATACTAGCGAAGGTTATTCACATGATGAGGGTCAATATTTACATCTGAGTGTAGTCAATGGAAATCGGGTAAATATCACTCTTGATAGTGGCGATTATGAGATAGTTGAAATGACCAATTTCTGGAATAATCATAGTGCAGCAATAACAATTGCAGCACACGAAACAACGGATCTTTTCAAATGGTCAAAGAGATTTGTAGACCAAGATGACCTTGTATTCACTTGGCTGGTTATACCTAGGCCGGCTGAAACTCAATCTCCATGGTTTGCTTATGTGGCACTTACTGTTGGCGCAGGAGTGACATTAACCATGCTTTTGATATTGAAAAATGAAGGAATCGGCCCTCTGGCAAAGAAGAAACGTTATTCTGAAGGAATGCTTGAAGGCGAATAGATTAGCATTTTAGGTCAATATTAAGCGAAGCCTTCATGGCTGATTGGTTTACCCACGATATGAGGCTATTACATGGGAGGGGAAGATGTTAAGATTGACCCCTGGAGTAGTAACCAATCGACTGATTATTCAAGAATCATTGAACAGTTCGGACTTTCCTCGATGGACAACGTTGTAATGAATGAGCCATCTAAACTTCATCGTAGAGGGATTATTTTTGCTCACAGAGACTTGGATGTCGTTTTAGATGCTAAAAATTCAGGCGAGCAGTTCGGGGTATTAACTGGGCTAATGCCGAGTGGGCAGATGCACATGGGTCATTCAATGGTCATCGAACAAGTCAAATGGTTTCAGAAGCAAGGTGGTGATGTGACGATTGCAGTTGCAGATTTAGAGAGCCAGGCTACAAGAGGAGTTTCGCTTTCTAAAGGTAGAGAAATAGCACTTAAGGAATATATTTCCAATTATGCGGCATTAGGATTAGACCCCGATAAGACTCAGGTTTACTTTCAATCTAGCAGACCAATAGTTCAACGTCTAGGTTTCCAACTGGGAAAAAGAACAAATTTGAATGAATTCGAATCCATTTATGGTTTTTCAGGAGATACTAACTTGGCGCATGTTCAAGCCCCAATGGTACAAGTAGGTGATATCTTACATCCACAAACCGAAGAATATGGTGGATTGCGCCCGATTGTTGTTCCAGTAGGTGTAGACCAAGACCCTCACCTTAGGTTAACAAGGGGATTAGCAGCTAAAACGAATTGGTTTAACGTCAATGATGGCAAAAGTTCAGGAGTGGTAATTGGACTCTCTATTCAAGAGGATAACGCGGAAATATTGGGTCAGCAGCCTAATGGTCGAATGGATAAGCAAAAACTAGCATCGATATTTGATGGAATTGTTTCTAGGTTGTCCTCTCTTGGCTACTCTGACATTATGTCCAATCCGAAGCATGGCACAGTCAATATCCCAGGTGCGACATCCAAGGATAAGATTAGAATCCGTAGCAAATTATTGGAGTATGAAAGAGAACTTGGAGGAATGGGTCTATTGGCGCCATCATCAACATATCATCACTTCGCAGTTGGGCTTACAGGCGACAAAATGAGTAGTAGTAAGCCGAAAACAACAATCTTTTTGGGTGATGAAATCGACGTAATATCCAAGAAAATCAAGCGTGCTTATTCCGGGGGTCAATCCACTGTCGAAGAGCATAGAAGGCTAGGTGGTAATCCCGATGTCGATGTTGCTTACCAATATATGATGTATTTCTTTGAAGATGATGATGATTTCTTACAATCGATTAACTCAGACTATCGTGCCGGAAAAATTCTTGCAGGTGAAATGAAACAACTTTGTATTGATAGAGCTACAGAATGGCTTTCTGAAATGCATGAAAAGCGTGCACAAAGTGAACATTTAGTCAGTGAGTTCCTGGCTCCAGATGCTATTTAGTCATCCTTAGAGAATACAGCAGGGTCTGGGCCGACTGGTAAATTCTCTAGTTCTTCACCTGTAAGGTCTCTTTCTTGTGCATCTTTGTCGATAATCATTGAATGTCCGTGAGGGTCGAGTAATTCCAAAGTCAGCATGACGTTTTCATCGATTCCGATGTTTGTTATTTGGTATCTCATATTCTGTAATCTTGTGATGTCGTCGCTCGACTCCTCTGCATCCAAATCGCCAATTACCATGTCAATAATTTTGGTGAATCTATTCAATACGCCTTCGACATTGGAAACATAGCCTGTTGAACTGGTACCAGGGTTGACCTGCAAATCAAGTTCTAAGATGCTGACAGTACAAGATGAAGAGCGTACAATTCTAGATTTTAACTGCTCTAAATCATTCAATTCGAGAGTCCAGCCACCGGCTTTCTTTCCCTCTGCTGGGATGAAATCAGTCTGCCTCCATCCACAATCATGACACATTACAGTAACTTGGGTATGTTCGCCAAAGTACGGGATTTCACTGATATGAGCGATCATATTCACTTCGCCATGATTAGAACAAATCGGACAAGGTATGTCCACTGGCTTCTCTTCAATCATAACCTTCGCCTGCCAAGTTCTTCTGCACTTGCAGCAAAAGCTTCCATTTCTATACCCTTAACTCCACGGCAACCGGGAGGTAGTAGCATCAGTCTACTATCCGTAATTTGAATAATTTGACCACCAAGGTCTCCTTCGATGAATGTATGTAATTGATTTATTGCAGACGAAAACTCAGTTTCTCTTTTCACCAATCTGTTCATTTCAACGATGGCGGCATGGCCATCAGATAGCCAGTTTAGCAAGGTGGAGCAACCAGTAATGTCGTTCAGTACTGCTCTGTGAACGACCAAGCCGGAATTGGAATCTTTAATAGGTGGACTTGAGTATAGTTTTTCCAGGTTATGATAAATTAATCCGCTTGGGGCAGCAGGCTTCTCTTCAGACGGCGACATACTTGGCATTTCGAATGTATTCAATCCTTCAGTCTCCTCATCAGTGGTCGTATTGATTTCTTTTTTGAGTATTTTATCTGCTCTAGCGAGACTATCTAAGTCCGGCATCTCTGGTATATTTGCATGCGAAAAGGCATCGAGTGATGATTGAGCATCATCTTTTTCGACACCCCTTTTCTTTCTCATATATTGACCTGATAGGTAAGGCCTCAAGAAGACTCCCATCAAAAATTGATTTAACAGCCCATTTGAGAACTACTATTGCGACGCCAATTCGGGGGGTTGAAATACAATCACGGATAGGGGAAATCGCACCAATGTTCAATAGGTGTCGATTACAGCGGGGAGATATGATGAATGCAGAAGCAAATGTTGTCAAGACTGGAACAAGTACAATTGGTATTACTTTCAAAGGTGGAGTAGTGGTTGGTGCAGACCATAGAGCTACCATGGGTCATTTCATTGCTAACAAAAGTGTTCAGAAATTATTCAAGATTGGAGAGAACCTCGCTTTGACTACTGCAGGACTTGTTGGTCATGCACAATCGCTATCTCGTACTCTTTCTGCTGAAGTTGCATTATTTGAGTTAAGACGACAACAGTTGATGACTGTAAAGGGTGCTGCTACTCTAACTGCAAACATTCTATCTGGAAGACCTCACTGGGTCCAACTATTGATTGTTGGAGTCGACCCAGACGGTAGTCACGTATACTCAATCGATTCTGCAGGCGGTTCAATTCCCGACAAGTATTGTGCTACTGGTTCAGGTTCTCCGTACATGTATGGTGTCCTAGAAGATGGATTCAAGGATAACATGACAGAGACCGAAGCATTGAAACTTGCAGCCCGTTCCCTTCACGCATCGGGGCAGCGTGATGCAGCCTCCGGTAATGGAATGGATTTGGCTGTAATCACTGCTAAAGACGGTTATGTACAAGTTTCCCAAGACCAAATCAAGAAGCTACTTTCTTGAATTTACTTTCCCGCAGTTCGCTGCATTGTGTCGAGTACACATTGTTGAATGAGTTGCGGAGCAGAGGTTTGAATATGCGCCTTACGTTTAAACAATTAAAAGATGAGATTTCGAAAATAGTGCCTAAATCAATTGAATATTCTGTTGAGTTAGAAGCAGGTAATATTGCAATAGTAACTAAAGAACCTATGAAGTTCGGCGGTGGTGATGGATTAGTCGGTAAAATCGCTAAGAAAGTTCGTAGAAAGATAAAAATTCGTCCAGACAAGTCTATTGTCAAGCCTGAACTTGAAGCAAAGAGTATTATTGAATCCTTGATTCCTGAATCTGCTGAATTAACTCAAATATATTTTGATGGATGTTTTAGTGAAGTGATCATTCAATGTCAAAACCCAGGCGACGCAGTTGGTCGGCGAGGAGCAAATGTTGCAGAGATTAGAGAAAAGACTGGTTGGATTCCTATCGTAGAAAGAACCCCACCTATTTTCTCAAAGACCGTCCACGATATTCGAGGTTATCGAAGTGCTAATGCCGAAGAGAGGCGTAAATTATTGAAGGACTTTGGTTTGAATATGCACAGACCTACACGACCAGGTTCATCTTGGGCTCGTGTTACTGCTCTAGGTTCATACCGTGAAGTGGGACGTGCTTGTCACTTTGTTACAACAAATGAGTCCAGAGTAATGATCGATGTTGGAGTTAATATTGCGTCTGACACAGACCCTATGCCTTTCTTTACTGCACCTGAAGCTCTACCGCTTGAAAAGTTAGATGCAGTAGTACTAACCCATTCCCACCTTGACCACGCAGGGATGTTGCCTGTATTGTTCAAATATGGATATCGAGGCCCTGTTTATTGTACTCCACCAACTAGAGATCTGATGCTTCTTCTACAATCTGATTACATCAAGGTAAGCGGAGCGGAAGGTAGGAGTCCTGCTTATGACATGGAAGACATTCGCACTTGTATGAAACACGTCGTCGATGTTGATTGGGGAGAGACAACAGATATCTCACCGGATATCAAATTAACATTCTCGAATGCTGGACATATTCTTGGTTCATCAGCAGTCCATTTACACATCGGTGAAGGAAAGCATAACATCGTATTTAGCGGCGACCAAAAGTATGAGAAATCTTGGTTATTCGACGCTGCAAATACTAGGTTCCCTAAGGTTGACACATTAGTGATAGAATCGACTTATGGAGCATCAGGCGACTATCAACCATCTAGACAGGAAGCAAATCAAGAACTCCAAGATATTGTAACACGGACAATTCAAAGAGGCGGGAAAATGATATGTCCTGTTTTCGCGGTGGGCCGTAGTCAGGAAGTCATGATTGCTATCGACGAGTTGTTTAGGTCGGGAACTGTAAAACCAGTTCCTGTTTGGCTCGATGGAATGATTCAAGAAGCAACAGCAATTCACTCATCACATCCAGATTATCTAACTAATAGTCTGAGAAAATCCCTGCTACAAGATGATGGAGAGAATCCATTCACTAGCGAGTGGTTTAGACCAGTCAAGGGTCGAGAACTTCGTGAAAGCATCATTATGGATACATCTCCTTGTATTGTACTAGCAACATCTGGAATGTTAAACGGTGGACCTGTGATGGAATATTTCAAAAATTGGGCTCATGAGGAAAGAAACTCACTATGTTTTGTTGGTTATCAAGCAGAAGGTACTCTTGGAAGAAGATTGCAAAAAGGGTTCGGCGAAGTCCCAATGGTAATTAATGGTAAAACAGAAATTGTCAAGGTCGGTTGTGAAATGGTCACTATCGATGGCTTTTCAGGGCACTCAGATAGAAGACAGTTGCTCGAATTTGTCGACCAATTACATCCTAAACCAAAGAATATAATTTGCCATCACGGTGATTATCACAAGTGCAATGAACTTGGACACACTCTTCGAGAGAGGTATAAGTGTCGAACATATGCCCCAAAGAATCTAGAAACAGTTAGACTACACTAATCACATCAATGGTATGTCAATTTCCTGTTCCAACGGGTCAGGGACCTCATTTTTGATTGTCGGTATTGAACTTAATGACTTGTTTCCTGAGTTACTCATTACATTGATTGGTGTTGATGATTCTTCTTTACTTCTTTCTTCTTCAAAATTGAATAGTTTCCAATATAGGATAATTATAGCCGAAGAAAATATGGTTGTAAATATTAGGATACTCGAGGTATTTTCATCAATACTAGCAAGCATTACAGATGTCAATACCAAGCCAGCCGCCGCCGCTAATATCACCACTCGATAACCTGCGACCATACACTGGGATGACCATGTTGTTCATGAACCTCTTGCGCTTGTCTTGTACTATGAAGCCGGGTCGAGTTCGTAAGACATGCCAAGGTTGGTTGATGACAGCAGTAGCACCTTGGGGTGAAAATGCTGAAGATGCTTATGACCAAGGTTTGGTGGAAATGGGTCTTGGAGATACACGCTTAATCGAAGTCAAAGGTGCAATGCTACCCTTGAATTTTGAAGCGACTCCGCCACGTCCTTTACCGTTAGGTTCACTAATTGAATGTCACATGGCAACCTCATATTCCTACAATGGTGGGACTGCTTGTGCTGGAGTCGCATGGGCTTCATGTGTTACGCCAGAAGGAGATGAGTGTGCCGTAGTAGCTACAATTTCCACTGAGTTGGATTATGAAGAAACGTCACTTCTTTTGAGAAGGAACTTGCAAAGAAGATTAGCAAGTAGAGATCTGGAAGTTGTATCATTCGATGTAGCAGTGGATGAAGTTACTGCAGGGGCAGAGCATCATGGAGTCGCAATGGCGGCTCTAGTTTTGCCAAATTCCCTTTCACTAGGAGGTAAAACCTCTAGTGGACCTATCAGAGGAGGGCTGACAGTTTCTTTAGATAATCAGCAAAAAAGAGTCGACGTTAAGGCACCAGCGGCACCTGCTCTTCGACCTGGTGGAAGAAGGGATAATGGCAATTCTGACTTTAGTTTGTAAAGGCATCTTCAAAAACTCTCGAATTGACAGACTGTTATGGCAGATTCATGGCTAGTTCTGAAATGTTCTGCATGCAATATTTGCCACGGACGTAAAAGTACAGGGCATTTATGTCCACACTGCGGCCAACGAATTAGTGATAATGCACAAGTGGTAGACAAAGCAGTTGATTCTACAGAATTAAGGATGAAAGTAGTCTTAGCAAATACTCCTGATAATTTGAAAGAATTGCTTAAGTCTAAACTTTCCAAAGATTCTCCCTTGGTCGGTAAAGAATATAGCTCTGCGGCCGGTTTGAAAGTAGTCAAGGATTCAGTTAATGAAAAAGGAATAATTCATATCGACATTGTAGCCGAAAAGTTAGCCAAAAATGGTGTTGAAATAGAAGTAGAGCAATTTATGGAGCATATTGAAACTCAAGGTTTAGTTATCAGAATTGAAAGCGGTATTTGGCAATTTCTTGAGTGAACTTCATAGGTATGAAGTTGTGGCCAAGAACTACGGGCGTATGGGTTAGTTTGGCCTATACTCGGGCGTTTGGGACGCTTGGACCCAAGTTCAAATCTTGGTACGCCCACCATTTACTCACTAGGCTCAGTTCTTGAGTGTACCCAAATTATGTGAAAGCCAAATTGAGTCTTGATGAATTTGGTCGGAGTTGCCTCAGTATCGGCGGCCCAAACCGCCTTTTCAAAATCCAAAACCATTTGGCCTTCAACAAATTCACCTAAGTCTCCTTTTTTGCTGCCACTCGGGCAATTGGAAAATCTCTTTGCTAATTTTTTGAATTCTTTAAGTGGCTTTTTAGAGTTCTGAATTTGATGTAAAATATCCTTTGCTTCCGGCTTGTTAGCAACCAGAATATGTCTTACATGTGCTTTTCTTGGGTTATTTCTCTTGTCCATTCTACGCATTGAGTTTCAACTCCTGAGATACCTTAACTGAAAGTCGATCAAAAATGTGTGCTGCTGTCCATGAAACTAATACTATAGCAATAATCGGTATCCCACGCTCCACTAATGCTCTTTCTAAGTCTGTGCTATACCATGGTAGAATGGCAACCCAGCCTATGAAGTAAGACGTAAAGGAAAGTATAATGTGCGGATTTATATCTCTTGAGAATAACTTTGAGAATACTCTTAGATGATGTTGAATAGCCATCATAATTCCTACTTTGATGAAGAATGATAAGTTTTTGATTGCCGAAGTCTCAGATCCATAAATCGATTTTACTGGGACATGTACTATCCTCCATGCCCCTCTAGCTAGATTTATCAGCCAATAATTAGGATATCCATAACCCTTCCATGATTTATTCCAATCCCATGACTTGATCACCTCATGACTAGTTGCAGTATATCCGCACTGTGGGTCCGAAATTCTTTGTCCAGCTGCTAGAGTGGTGAAAAAGGCTAGAATTTGACTTGCTAATCTCCTAATTATTGGCATGTTACTTACACCTTGAGGATGAATGAAACGGTCTCCTTTGGAATAGTCTGCAGTGCCGCTGATTATCGGTTGTAGTAAATTTTCCATGTCCTCTGGGTCCATTTGTCCATCCCCTGCCATAACGACACTGATAAAGGGATTTTCACATTGCTTCAGTAATTCTTGATGGCCTCTATCTATTGAAGAGCCGACTCCTTGCCCATTATTTTGAAGAATAGTCAGTTCATACTTTTCATTGGAATATTTCCTTGCGACTTCTTCTGTTGAGTCTGTTGACCCATCATTTACTACGATGACATTGTCAACATAAGAGGGAATGTCGCTTAAAACGCCACCGATTAGGCCCTCTTCATTACGTGCTGGAATTACAACTCCAACATGCCAGTTGTTGTACACAATCATTCCACTATGGCATATCAAATAAACTACTTGATAGTAATAGATTCACATTAATTATTGCGATAATTTGTTTATTTTTGTCATAGGTTTGAAAGGCAAAACCTTGTGACATGTCTATGGAGAATGGGGGTACGAGGATTATATTACTCGGCCGAGACCTCGAATTAAGGATAATTTCTCTGATAGTTAGGGCTAGAGAATTATCTCAAGAGGTCATTTTTTTTGACTTAGGCTCTAACGATCTGTCAGTTGAATTGGCTGAAGAATTCAATTGTAAAGTATTTCATTATGGTGGAGAACTAGGGTGTAAGGATATTTCTAAATATATTTTAGACCAAAATTTAGATTTAGAACTGAATAATTTAGTTCTAAGAGTCACAGAAGATTGGAAGTTAAGTGATTTCCCAGTAATTGAAAACCGGGTTAGGGAATCCTGGGACATCTATATTGCTTTCACTAAGGAAGAAAGTAAAGATGTAGATGATGCTGAGCAAATAATAATCGACTCAATAGAATTCTCTCATATGGTTTTATCAAAAAGTGGACTAGAAGAATTATCTAAAACGTCTCCATTATCTAATGCTATTGACTTTAGTCAAGACTTGAAAGTACGGGTTACTCCAACTCAAAAATCAATCAGATTACCACAGAGAGAATCACTTGCTACTGCCTCTCGTTTTGCACAGTTATTTTACTGGATGTTAGAAACTAGACATCCGTTACTACTTTTTGGTATTCCCGGAATAGTATTATTCGTACTGGGATACAAACTCTCAGGTAATGTAATAGACACATTTAGTGAATTAAATACGACATCTATCGGTGTTACTTTGACCACTATTGCTATGACTTTAGTCGGTCTTTTTGCCATGATGGTTGCTTTGATACTGTATATCATGGGCAAGCAGGTAGAGCAAATTCAATCTCAGTATGATTGGTCAAGTAAGTGAGTGTGATTTTATGAGTTCTAAGAGTTATCTTGTATGCCTGGATATGGATAGAGTGTTGGTTGACCATTTGTCTACATGGCAATTTGTTTATGACCAAATGGGTCTATCTAATGATGAATCATTTGAATTGTATAATCAGGGTCTTTTGGATGAATGGGATTGGATTAAACTTGATATCGCTTTGATAAAAGGGAGCAGAGATTCATCACAAAAACCAGTCACTGATGCAGAATTGCGTGGTAATATGGAAGGTATGCCAATGATGAAAAATTGGCGGATGTTAATCCAAGGGCTTCTGGATGACGGCGCAAAAGTAGCCATTGTTAGCGGAGGACTTCAACAGACAGCACGAGACATTGCTGCACAATTCGCTAGTGATGAACCATGGAAAAGAAGATGGGGTGGAATTGATAGATTCACATCAAAAAGATTTGCAGATGGTAAAGATACTTTATTGACAGTATTCACCAATGGCTGGCTCACTGGAGATCAGTATGGTGAGGATTTCTTAATTGGTGACTTTGGAAGGTATCAAGTTCAAATGAATGGAAAAGGTTCCATTGTTAGCATGTTACAAAGAAGATTCGATATTGACAAAAGTAGAACTGCTTCTGTGGGAGATTCGGCTGGAGATATTGGTATGTTTCAAGAGTCTGGATACTCGATTTGTTTCAATCCATGGGATGATAGACCTCTAGAGCATTGTGATGAAGTAGTTAGAGAGAAGGATTTGGAAATAGTTCTAAATAAAATCAAAGCCAAGATGTTAGAGTGAAAGATTTATTTAACCTCGAGCATACATCATTTTATGGCATCTATTGATGATTACACTACAGTCTCATCTTTTTGTCCACATTGTGGTTTCATGCTTGGCGAGTTCATTCCTGGAATGCCCTGTCCAAGTTGTGGTAAAGAATTGATTTAAGATTGAACAATCTCTACATCGTTATCTTGAAGATAATTGATGATATATTCTATTGAATTATTTGATAGGCTTTCAGGAGGATGGATGCCAGGCTCAAGTCCACAGCCTTCCATCGGTCCTTTTTCTAAGAATAATATTGTACAAGCAGCGGTGACTAAACCAGTGGTTCTTGCCATTGAGCTATCTCCATTCTTTCCTTCATCATAGACCATCCAACGAATCTTAGAATCAAGACCTTGAACTTTGACCTCGAGCCATGTGAACTCATCTCGTTCATCATCGAATTTCCATTCCTCGAGTAATTTATCTTCTTCCATTTTCATTCCTTCAGAAATCCATTTATCGATATGTCCAGGCCATCGAACTGTGAATTCTTTCATTTCCTTTGAGGGGATAGTGTCGATTATACTTCTGAGTCCATCGGTAAGAAACGCTTCCATCTCTCCATGGTATTCAACGTCTATCAGGTGTCTTTGTGATAATGCAGGAACGGTAATTAGATTATTATCCTCAATAATTCTTGCCGGTCTGGTATATTCTTCAATGACATCAGAGGGAGAAAAAGGGGCCATATACGACCATTTAGAATCTTTTTTTGATGGATTTCCTCCAACTTTAATATGAACTTCATCCAGTTCACCAATCATCTCTCTACCCTTTTTTACCAGCATATTTGATAGTCCCGGAGCAATCCCGATGTCCCAAAGTAATGAACAACCATTTTCCTTGGCTAGTTGTGAATACTTGGATGGGTCTTCTAAAGTAAAAGCTAGATCAATTATTTGATGTTTAGATTCTAACAACTTCGGCCTTACTCTATCTCCTATGCGACCTGGCAACATATTCACGACCACTTTCGAATGAGGTAGGGAGTCTATTATTGCAAAAACATCACCTTCCATAGGTTCAATATTTTCCAAATTTGCTATTTCTGTAGGTATTTTCAAATCTACTACTGTTACAGAATTACCATTTTCAAGCAATTTTCTAATCACAAATTTACCGACTAATCCGCACCCTAAGGCAATTACGTCGCTCATTTAATCACCTAAGGAGTGACCCTTCTAGAATCTCTAGGGAATGGAATGACTTCTCTAATATGGTCGGCTCCACTAAGCCAAGAGCAAACTCTGTCTACTCCTAGTCCAAACCCACCGTGAGGTACTCCACCATATGTTCGAGTATCAATATAGAATTGATAAGGCTCTCTAGGAGTTCCTTCTTCATCGATACGCGCCAGAATTTCTTCCTCTGACCACGTTCTTTCTCCGCCACCGATAATCTCACCATATCCTTCAGGTGCTAATAAATCGTGGCATAGAACATATTTTTCGTCTTCAGTATCTACTCTGTGATAGAATGGTTTTGCAATCTTTGGATAATGGGTCAAGAAGTGGGGAACATCAAAGTCTTGAGTCAATATCTTCTCTTTAGAATAATCTAAATCTTGTCCCCATTCGATTTCAACTCCAAGTCCCTGAAGTGTTTCTACAGCCTCATCGTAACGCATTCTAGGATATGGTGAATCAGCAAAGCGACCAATCAAATCGAGATCTCTTCCGAGCGATTCAAGTTCGTCACTTCTTTCATCGAGGAGTGTTGAGGAAATATGGCGTACTACTCCTTCTCCATGGTTCATGATTTCATCATTAGTAGCCCAAGCCATTTCCATTTCAGCATGCCAAAATTCAGTCAAATGTCTTCGTGTTCTTGACTTTTCAGCACGGAATGAAGGCGCTATTGTATACAGTCTTTCCAATGCTGGCATTGCAGCCTCTGCATAAAGTTGCCATGATTGAGTCAAGTATGCCTTTCTACCAAAATATGGTACTTCAAACAATGTAGAGCCACCTTCTACTGCACCAGCAACGAAGTTTGGAGCCTGATATTCAAGGAAGTCTCTATTTCTAAAATATGAATGAATGGCGCCAAATACTGAACTACGAATCTTTAGCATTGTAGTCATTCTAGAAGTTCTAAGATACAAGTGACGATTATCTAGTAGAAATTCTGTTTCTCCACCGTCAGCAGCAGCCATTGCAGATTCAGTTATTGGGAAAGGTGTTTCAGGATTTACTGGGCCGATAACTTCTGCTGAATTTACAACTAGCTCATGTCCGCCTTCGGAGCGCTCATCGACATTTACAGTTCCTTTGAGAATAATTGATGATTCGATAAGAGCTGATTTTATTTGTTCAAAACTTTCGTCTCCCAACACGTCTCTTTTTGCGACACACTGAATAGTGCCTGTTGAATCACGTAGAACTAAGAATCGAATTTTGTTTGAGCCGCGTGAACGTTTTACCCAGCCCTTTAATTCCACTTCTTTATTGTCATGTTGACCCGATTGTACATCTCCAATCCACGTTGTCTTCATACTCTCACCCATCTGCCCCTAAGGTACGGTGTAATTCAATGTCACCCAAGACGGAATAATTCACGAGGTCATGAAAATGCAAATTTAACAATCATCTATAGGAAATACTCAAACTATATCGTTGCTGCGAAGTAGTATGAATAGAGTTGCAGTATATGCAATTGGGGGAAATGCCCTTTCTTCTCCAACAGGTGATGAAGATGGAAGCAGTGAAGAGATTCTAGCCAGAGTAATGAGTGATGTAGTAGATTTACTTGAAGCAGGCTGGAGTGTAGTCTTGACTCACGGTAACGGTCCACAAGTGGGTCACCTTATGCAATTAGATGAGAATACGTCACAAACTATGGATTCTTGGGTGGCTGCAACTCAAGGAATGATAGGGCATTCACTATCTTTGAATTTAGATTCAATATTGAATAAAAGAAGGCGTCCTGAACGTACTGCTTGCGTAATCACTAGGGTAGAGGTTGACCCTTCCGATGGCGGATTTAAATCTCCTACTAAGCCGGTAGGTCCAGTACTTTCTGACCAAGTGGTAATGTCTGCTGATTGGGATATTGCAGAAACAAAATTAGGTCCTAGAAGAGTTGTTGCTAGCCCACTTCCAATGAATGTACTCGACCTTGAAGTGATAAGAAAACTGGTCGAATTGAAGGCGGTAGTAATTTGTGGCGGCGGAGGCGGTATTCCAGTAGTGCGTCGTGAAAATCATTTCGCTGGTGTTCCTGCAGTCATCGATAAAGATAGGCTTTCCTCATTGTTAGCTATAAAACTTCAAGCTGATGCATTGATAATTTCCACAGCCATAGATTGTGTTAAGACTGGATTTGGAACTGATAACGAAGTATCTCACAGAGTTTTGACTATCGACCAGTGTGAAGATTTTTCTGCTAGCGGTGAATTTCCCAAAGGTTCTATGGGTCCTAAAATTGGTAGTTTAGTAGAGGCTACTTTACATAATCCGAATCTAAAATCCATACTTTGTCAACCCGGTGATGCCCTAAAAGCCTTGAAAGGGGAGGAAGGAACTACGATTATTGTAAAGTAAATCAATCATTAAATTGATATGACTCCGGTGATTGGCGTTGAATATGTCAGTAATTAAAGCAAGTGCGCACTGTGATGGACCATGTGGAGTATATGACCCAGCAAGTGCTAGAATAGCAGGGGAAGCAGTTCAATCAATGACCAAAAAGATGTTGGCTCTAGAGTATCCAACTGTCTTTAGTTCACAATCCATGGCTGCCTACATGAATACAATGAGTCGATATGCAGCAATTAAGGAGGAAGAAGGTCAAAGATGCAAAGATGAACTTTTGGTTCTTTGGACTGATTTCTTCAAGCCTCAGCATTTGGAAGCAAACCCTGAACTTCATGACACCTTTTGGAAGGCTGCCAAACTTTGCAGTGCATGTAAAGTAGAGGTTTCTGCAGAGCACGCTCAAGAATTGATGGATGCAATAGAATCAATTCACCATATGTTTTGGGCGGTCAAGGGCAAAGAAGTTCCTTGGATTCGTGCAAGTTGATCACCGATGAAGAAAAACCTCCAAGTGGTTGTTTCAGGTCATAGCATGTGGCCTAACCTCAATGACGGTCAGGTAATTGATTGTCAAACATTCAACGACCAAGAACTATCAATTGGTGATGTAATTCTCTTCAAGCATCCATTTAATAGTAAAATCGTGATGATTAAGAGAATTGGAAAAATCAATTCAGATGATGAGTTATGGGTTGTGGGGGATAATCCCGATCCAACTTCATCAGAAGATTCGCATAATTTTGGATTTATCTCAAAAAACCATGTACTAGGTCTTCATTGTGAGTAGGCGGGCCTGACGGGGTTCGAACCCGCGACCGACGGATTAAGAGTCCGTCGCTCTACCTGACTAAGCTACAGGCCCAACCAAGCGTCTTAACACCCGTATTTAATCATTGATTTGTTTATCACAATCAAAGGCGGCCATTCGGGTTAACTATTTCTTCAACTCCGTTACTTCCTGCTAGTATCACTGCATCGCACATGTCATTAAACAAACCAACTTGAACAACTCCTGCTATCATCAAAACATCATTTTCGACTTTTTTCGGGTCTTCAATCGAAGGTCCACAATGGGCATCAGCAATCAGATTACCATTGTCGGTAACTACTGGATTATCTCCAGACATTCTGCAATTAACTCTACAGTTTAGTAGGTTAGTTAATTTCCGAATGGTAGATTGGTAAGCAAATGGTGTTATTTCGATAGGTAGTGGAAATGCTCCCAACTTTGTGACTTGCTTTCTTTCGTCTGCCACTACAACCATAGATTTTGATTCTTGGGCAACTATTTTTTCTCTCAACAACGCTGCTCCACCTCCTTTAATCAATTGAAAATTAGGATCGTATTCGTCTGCACCATCAATTACAATATCTAAGTAATCAACGTCAGATAATTCAACAAGTGGAATTCCAACTTCCAATGCCAGCTTTTCAGTAGCTAGTGACGTTGGTACTCCAACTATTTTTAGACCATCTTCTTTTATCATTCTTCCCAGTTCAATAACAGTGTATTTGACTGTGGAGCCTGTGCCAAGTCCAACTTTCATATTGTTTTTGACAAATTTGCATGCAGCGATGCCAGCATTTTTCTTCAGTGATTCGACATCTTCCATGCCAGTTGTAAGTTGACTGGGCTTTTCATGATTTCTTTATTTCTATAACTAAATGCAATGGGTAAATATAGAGAAATCTTTTGACCTACCAGTATCCGTCAAAGAACTAATGGGACTAATAAATCGCGGAATATTTTCGGCCGTCGGGATTGTGATTTTGTTCATTCTTTCTTCCCAAATGTCAATAATTACCGAAAGAACTTCACAAATATCAGAACTTTCCGATTCAAAAATCGACTCATCAACGCCGATTGGTCAAGATACTACCGTTTCGATAGGTTCTTTTCCTGACGGAGCTGTGGAAAAAGTTTCAGTTTCGGTTCCTGACGGTGAAGTAGTTCAAACTTTGAGTATGGGAATTGAATCTTCATCCCTTCCAACCTCAACTGCATTTTCATTTACCGATACAAGTGATTTTTCTGCTTCACAATATTACTCTGGCGTGGATGTTAACAGTTCCTCATTATCGTTATTACCACAAGAGTGGAAATGGGATTTCGAATCAGGTACATTTGGTCCAGATTGGACTTCGGGAGGAAATTCCAATTGGGCTATTCAAAATTCAAATGTCTTGGTTGGTTCACAAACTGCTAAAGCGGGAACTATCACTAATAGTCAATCGACTTCTATGATTCTGGATGTCTCTTCTTTACCAGCAGGAACAGGGACATTTGATTATCAAGTATCTTCAGAAGGTAGTTTTGATTATCTCAATTTTTGCATTGATAACACTGCTTGCTCTCGATACTCATTCACCAACCAGTGGTCAGGTACTGCATCCGGAACTCACTCATTTACTATCCCTTCCTCCGCATCAACCCTTACTTGGTCATACACTAAGGACGGAAGCGTGAGCTCTGGTTCGGATACCGCTTGGGTTGATGAGATTATTATCACACCTGCAGGAGGTGCAGGAAACGGTGATGGATACTGGATGTCAGAGCCCTTCGGTCCTGAGATTATTGGTCTTGGTGAGGATAGAAACTTTGGTTACATGTACATGGATGCTTATATCCCCGCAGATGCATTATTTGAGTGGGACTTAATCGACGCATCAACCAATCTAGCCATTCCTGGATTTGAAGGTTTGACTACTACTTCGCTAGATTTGGGAATGATTGATTGGGAAACCTATCCAATGGTACAAATTTATGTCTATATGGAGACTACATCAGGAACCTTACCAGAGATCAGAGGGATACACTTTGAGGGATTACTGGTTGATGATTTTGACAATGACCCATTAGAAGATGGTTGGACTCTGCAGAGCTCAAGTTGGAGCAATGGACAGATTAGCGGCTCTGGTACAGCAACCTCACCAGAGTATCTGATTCGTAGTGGTTTTGTTGGTATGAAGTCCAATGTCAGTATGACTGGTTCTGCGAGAATGGAGTACAGTTTGGATTCGGGTCAGTCATGGAATAATCTAGTGAATAATGTGTTTCAAAGTTTAGATAAACCGCACTTTTCAGTCTATTTTAGGGCCTTTGGGACTGGTGGAAACTGGGCTCTTGATACATTTGATGTAGAATTGGTTAGGTCAAGTATTGCCGATGGTCTGGAAATCGATATCGGGCTGGATGGCTTTGCTGATTGGTCTATGGATAAAACTGGAATCGGTAGACTTGGAATTCAGGACCGTTTTAGTGATGATTCACTGTGGAAGCAATCTCCTTCGACCCCTTCAATCCCTTCTTACTTTTCGGTAATGATGCCATCATCTGGAATTGAGTCATTTAATTTTGTAGTAGCAAGTCCAGCAGTCGAGATGTCCAGTCCTTACCTTGCAGTTACAGTAGGCGGTCAAGACATAATGACCAAAACACTTGACCCAATAAGTTCTGTTCAAACTGTAAAATTATCAGCAAGTGATATTTCAAGTCTTAACACAGCACTTTCTCAAGCAGTTTACACCATCAATTTGAATGGATTAACTTTCGTGGAAGTAGCAATTAAGATTGGTTCTTCATCAACATCTGCAATGGTTCATATGGGCGGCCTAATGGCGGTATATGATGATTCGATAACATTGAATTTCATCGCTTCTGACAGTCTAGTTTTGGGTATTAATAGTGCTTTAGAATCAATAGTTTCAGTTTCTGGAAGCAAGGAAGTATCACTTCCAATAAGAATGATCGGTACAGGTTCAATTGCTATAACTATCAATGGAATAACCTCTCAAGCATCTGTTATCCCGATTTCTCTTGAAGTGGAGAATGTCACTGACACCTTTACTCCTTCTGTGGATTGGATTGATGTCGTGAGTACTTTCGATTTTTCTGGAATCGGTGTTAGTAACCCCGGGGATTATACCCGTTCTAATTCTTGGTTGATTGACTTGAACTTAGTTGGACAAAATCACAATAGTCAAATCCGTTGTCCAATCTTAACTATGCCAATTAACGGGCTTGCAATTTCATCATGTATTCAGTCTGGTGTGAACTTACTCTGGAATGACCTAGGCCAAGGCGGTAGTATCTCTGTTATTGAGAGTGGCTCGATACTACAATTCACTCATAGATTCAAATTCCCGATGGAATGGGATGATGAAGAATCACTTGTTGTTTCATCGAACTTAGTCTCGTCAAACGGTCCAATGCTCCCAGTTAGCAAACTCTTCGGACTTGGGAACTCGAATGGTGTTGAGAATGATATATCGCTAAATGATTGGTACATTAATGGTATAAACGGAATAAGTTCGAATAATGATTATCCATACTTGAAGTCAGGCGAACCTGTAACAGTTGTAGCTGAATTAGGTTTTGAGGGAAGAGAAACAGCATCTCCTAGAACAGGACAAGTACTAGTTAGGTTAATGATTGAAGGCAATGAATATTCTACTACCACAATCATCAACGATGGTATTGTCTCAATGCCTTGGATTGTTCCTTCTGATGGTAACCAAGTATTAGTGGAACTAGAATTAATGCCACTTCAAGGTCAATCAGTTTCATACCAGGTAGCTAGTTCGGCTAACTTCGGTTTTGATTCAATTTCTCCCGAATTATTATTCATGAATCTCGATGAATATGACCACGTCGAAGCATCGCCATCGACAAAGTTAGAGTTTACCATTTCAGATAGACCGGTTTTACCAACTCATGCTAAAATTAGTTATTGGAATTCTTGGGAACATGACTTCAATAGTGATAATTTGATGCAGGTTGATGAAGTTCAAATGAGTGACTTAGAACAACCAAGCGACCTAATGTTATTGCAAGGAACTTATGGATTCGATTTGGATACTTCACAAGCATCAGATGGTTCTTATTCTGTAGGTTGGTTACAGGTAGCAGATTCAGCAGGTAATTTACTAACCAATTCGGGTAATTCTTCATCGCCACTTTTCCATCTTCAAATTAGTAATGATGGCTCTCCACAACTTGGTTATGACCCATTAGATTGGGGTCTAGGCCCCGATACATGGCTTCATCCAGGCGAACCCATTTCTCTGGAGATACCTATTTGGGATAAAAATGGAGTTACTGATATTAATCACATAGAATTTGATCTCTCATCCAATCAACCTGATGATTCCACTATCATATGGAGTGGAGATGGGAATACTTGCTCTGCTTCAACTCTATACATTACAATCCAAAGTTGTAGAATAGTTACCGATACAGACGATAATGTCTTTTCATCAAATGGAAAATTTGTAGTTGACTTTATCCTACAATGGGGATTTGACCCCGACGACAGTATCTATCGTAGACCGAGTGTGATGTTATCTGACCTAAACGGGCAATCTACCGTTTTGGAGTTATATGATTTAGATTGGCGATTTTCTGGTGAAATGTCTATTGATAAATCTTCATTGGAATTTACCGTTAACGATGCTGTAATTGAAGGGGATGCTTATTGGCTTCAACCTCGAGAAGACGTTAACGTCAAAGGTGGACTTATCTGGTCAATGACTGGTCGTAGTGTTAATCAACCACTCGATTTACTCTTTGAGATAGGTGGTAATCAGGCTCAAGTTGATTTTGTCAATGGAAGTTTCAATGGTACAATTGTTGCACCTCTAATGACTAATTCATATTACTTTGAAGTATCTCTACGCAACTCACCTAATGGTGCCTCAATCAAGCAACCAGTTAATCCATTGATGTGGTTTGTAATCGATGAAGCACCACCTGAAATTGTTAAGATAAATTATCCTGTAGTCAACGAATTGATTTACGAATCTGACTGGTCCGAACTCGACATCGAATTGATAATTTCTGAAGGCGATTACCTAGACATAGATTCACTTGAGTTAAATTGGGAGGTTCATCCATCCGGATTTGGAATGTTAACCGACAGTATTGTCACAGGTTCTTCTAATCTGGAATTATTAGGTGGTAAGCCATTCGGCACAAGTATCCCATTCTTTGTATCACTCAATCTACAGGATGCGATTCTTCAAGAAGATAGGGACCAAGCCCTCGAGTTACGTATATGGGTGACTGGTAAAGATATGGCAGGACAGGATATCAGTCCTGAGTTTAACGCTAAAGACGCACCACTGAGTATTTGGAAATTAGAACAACAGGTTCCAGAATTTGTGTTTCAAGAACCCGAGATATCTCCTTACCGAGATATATCGGTAGGTGATAGCGTAGAATTGGCCGTAGTGATACAAAACATCGGTGAAGCATCAGGATCAGCACAACTTGTACTCGAAAGAGTTGAGAGCAATGGCGCACGAACTAGAATCCACGCCCAAGAGATAGAGATTCAATCTGGAGGTACTGGGATTTTCTCACACCAGTGGAGTCCAGACAGAGAGGGAACAATGTGGATTGAATTCGTAATCATAAACGGTCCAACTGCTCAGACCGATACTTTCTATGTTGAAGAAGAATCATCCGGTGGCCTTTTAGGAGGATTTAGTGAAATAAATCCGATTCTTTTGGTTATAATTTTCGTATTCACTGTGGCGCTAGTTGGATTGTTGATATTTGGACTTCGTAAACCGCAAGACCCACGTCAAAGGGCAGGTGGCAAACAGAAGCAACTACCAAGGCTGAATCAAGCGCAAGCAGCTGCATATGCATCTCAACAACATGCGAATTCACCTGGTGAAAATCCGTATCAGTGACATTCTTAACTTTCCGAAGGTTTTGAAGTGTATTGATTGCACGGATATTTGGAGGGAGTAGGAGGGCCGCTGACAGAGTTCGACTCTGAGGAAAGTCCCCTCTCCATAACGCGTGTGCCTCGCAGAAGTGAGAAATCAGAGATGGTTAGGTCAATGCTACAGAAACGAACGATACAAGGTGTGTACTATGATGTTGAAAGACGGAGATTGCCTTGTGGTCGATGAAACGAGCAACCGCACAGGAGCAAGTCCAAACAGTCCCGTTATGAGGTTGCGTGCCCAGGGACAGGTAGGATGCTAAGTTGAATGTGGTCGCCGAAAGGTAACAGAAAGGGGCTTACTCCCTACTCCTCCGCTAATCTTCTAAGACTGCGTCAAGTGGTTTCATAGAAATTGGTGAAGCTAAAGAAATGTCTTCACCATAATCAATCCAACTTCCCTCTCCCTTTATCCGAGAACGTATCGAATGCTCAAATGTAATTACTGCTGGTAATAAGAATGTACTTGTGATGAATGCAAAAATGATCAGTAAGCACATTATCATGAAGAAGTTTTCAAGTCCGGGGAACGTTACCAAGAATCCTGCAGCAATACCACTAACTGTAGTAATAGTAGTCTCAAATATTGTTTGACCTGTCTCTTCTATAGAATTTGCGATGCCTGTAGGAGTTTCCCCTTCTTCTTGTATTCTGTGCATTACGTGAATTGAATCATCAACTCCAATTCCAAATACAATTGTTCCAATCATTGCAGTAAATATATTGACATTTACATCAGGACTGCTCATCAATAATGGTTGCCATAAAATGACCACTGCGACGGGAATCATTGTGTAGATTCCAAGTCTCAAAGAACGGAATACTAGGGCTAGAACTAGTGTCAAAATTATCATGGTTACAATTGTTGTAAGACTCTGCGCTCCATGAATTCCATCATTGATATCTAGAGAAACTGGAAGCCCACCCGTCAATTTAGAAGCTTCAGTTCCTTCCAAACCCGTATCCTCTTGAAGCATTGAATCAATATCATCTCTTAGAACTCCTGCCTCATTCAAATTCATGTATGGTTGAGTGACATATACTATGCCCTTGGTTCCATCTTCATTGAGTAGCATTGAAAGGACTTCGGGGCTCAATGTGTCAAATACCACATTGACCATATCTTTCCTAAGTTGGTCTCTTCCTCCAGGTCCTGATGCATCGAGTAATATCCAAGCTCCACACTGAATAGGGTCGTTGCTTGTCCAACATGGCTCATGAAGGAAATTCCACAATGTATCTTTGTACAGATATGTACCTCCAACTACGGGCGCTTCCCATCCAACTTGTACTGGTATTGTTCTCAGGAATGTGATTATACTAGTTGTGTTGGTTCTTTCGACATCATCTATTCGATTCTCTAATCCATCAATTATATCTAGAACTGGCATATCTCTAATCCTATCTGTATTATTTTCATTTGCACGATCTTCAGCACTAAAAATGAATAATGATGTTTGTCCACCACTGAAATAATTGGAATATTCAGAGAGCGAGTCTAATGACTCGATATTATCAGGTGCTTCTGAGGAACCTGTTATTGGTTCATTCATCTGTTCTAAATCTAATAATCCCTTACCAGTGACTACAGTAGTGAATACTAGGATAATCATGAATCCTTTCACTGGCCACTTGCCAATATTTTTCCAATTGATGAGATTTGAACGTTTATGGAATCCAGACATCCACGCCAAAGTCGGAACAAGAATTATACTGAATATCAGCGTTGATGCGATTCCAATTACTAAGGTCACTCCAACAGAGCGAATAGGGGCCACTGTGACAATTTGAGGTGCTATTAGTACTGAGAAACCAACTATTGTAGTCATGGCAGATAGAAGAACCGCAACTCCAGTGGAACTTGTCATTTCAAGAACACATTTTTTGTAGAATTCTAAGTCCCATAAATCTGGAACTTGGTTTAGAGATTCTCCACGGCGTCTTCTTCTTTCGTTCTCATCGTGAATCTTAGTCAATTCTTTTCGCCGCACTTCTTCAATTCGATTTACCATATGCAAAGCATAATCGACACCTAAACCTATCAGAATTGGGAATGTAGCGACAATCATCGGCGTTAGTGTAATGTCAAGAATAACCGATGTGCCAAAGGTCACTGCAAGAGCCATTACAATTGGAAGTCCTGTGATTAGTACAACTTTCAAGGAGCGATGTAATATTGTGATGACGATTATAGTAAATAGTACGGACCAAGGCAGAATCATGATTAAGTCCTGATAAATTTCTTCAGAAATGTCTTCTAGAACTTTGTTTAATCCAGTGACGGTCATTACTTCGGTTTCTTGTTCAGGTCGGTTATCGACAACATTTTCAAAATGCTCCATCAACTCTTTGAAATCTGCAAAATCCTCCATTTGGTCAAAATCTTGACTCATACCAACTATTATCGCCGTAGTATCCCATATCCCATCGCCGTCCATGTCATTTGTTGGGTCCCCGTCTCCATCGCTATCATAGGACAGATCCATGTCATTAGTATCTTTTATTAGAGCGTTAAAACTTCCATTTGACTCTTCGATGATACGGTCTATTTGTGCTTGCTCTGGGATAGCATATTCGCCTCCTGGTGGAAGCATTTCACAGGGTATATTGAAACCGATTATATTGGCGGGGTCACGAGTATCAACAATATTTGTACAAAAAGAACTGTTAAAACGGCCATCAGCTGAATTAATCTCTTTTATTATCTGGGCGGGAGAGATGATCCATAATACTCCATCATTCCTCCCATGGTCGTCCTTGTCGTAGTCAATACCTCTACTAATTGAGTCGCCACCGATATTTCTATCATCGCCTTCAACCCAACTTATTTCCTCAAGTATTGCCTTATCGGTAATATTGTCTTCTCCTTGCACCCACATGGGTTGACCATTTTCGTCAAGTTTGGGGTCGGCATTATTTGATTGGATATATATCACAGTAATATCGGTAGACCATTCTTCTCTAACTTCTAGTAAAAGTTCAGTGGAAGGCGCTCCATCCGGTAAAAATATCTCGACATCATCGTCGATTTGGTCTTGGAATGCCATACCCTGTTGAGCAAAAAAGGCTGCAATAATTACAAGAAGAATAACTACTGTAGCAGGTGATGAAAGAATATTTCCATACATTGTATCGAGTTTTTTGGTGGTTGATTCGCCTACTCTTCGACGGATAGTAGCGAATTGCTGTGACACATTATTGAAGACGTCCCGTACAGGTCCGCTCCTTTCGCTCATGATTAGTCGAAATATAGTAGGGTCTTGAACCATACTATTACCGGTTACTCGAATAGCCGAATTTAGGGTGATTTAACAGTTGGCGTTTAGTCCAAACCAAATTCCTTGACTAAAAGGTGTTTCAAGAATCCTCGAGCACTTTGCAAAACCAGTCCAGTTGCCATTAGCGAGAGTCCCAAAACTCCAATCCATACTGCTGAGAGTCCCGTTCCAATGTAATTATCAATTTGTCCTGTGACGCCTTGCGCCAAATTTAGACCCATTGCGGCACCGGTGGCTAGAAGTCCAAGTCCAGGAATTCCTAGGACTAGGAGTGGTTTCTTCTGTGAAAGTGAGAGTAGAGCCCAAGACAATACAGTAAATCCATGGGATACTGCAGTAAAGTTCGAACCTTTTGGTACGTCATAGCGAATGATTGTTGGTACCTCTTGAATTGTTAGATTCTTGTCGTGAGCATCTTCGAGCATCTCAAGTGATAATTCCATGCCCTCCGAATCAAATCTTAGTCTCTCAATTGCTGAACGAGAGAACGCTCTAAATCCTGACTGTGTATCTTTGATTCCTAAATCGCTGGAGAGATTACTTGCAGCAGTTATGACTTTGATTCCTAGTCTTCTATAAGCCGGCATATCAGTTCCTCCACCGCCGTTGATGAAACGAGAACCAATAGTAAAATCGGCTTGACCAGACAAAATCGGTTCGAGTAACTTTGGAATATCTGAAGTTTCGTGTTGTCCATCACTGTCCAATACTACCAATGCATCAGCATTGATTTCTTTTGCTTTTATGAAAAGTGATTTTAGTGCGCCACCATAGCCACGATTGACTCTGTGTCTAATCACTATAGCGCCACACTTCTCTGCAATTCTTGCACTGGAATCAGATGAGCCATCATCGATACAAATCACAGCGTCAACATGCCTTAGAGCCATAGTAACTACTGTACCAATGGTTTCCTCTTCGTTGTACATTGGCATCCCTGCCACAATGAAACGCTTGGTTTCATCGGTGTGTGCATCACCCATTTCCACATAATAACCGGTCACCCGTGACTATATATTGGTATTGATATAAAAATAGATTTAGTTTAGAATTACTTACTTAGGGCCCACAACCGCTCCATAGAGCGGTTGCAGGCATTATTTGTGCCTTGAACGCATTCAAGACTTGCAGTTAACTTTTAGATGATTAATCTAGCATTTGACTGATCGTTGTCACTGCCCTTTCACCCTCAATAACACGGTTTAATGCGTTTAGAGAGATGACCAATGGAACATATGTTTGACCATCGCTGGTGACATATGTCGAACAATCTGAAAAAGCATCACTATTGATGGAGATTTTTAGTGCTCCACCTGCATTACTCTTTCTGACATAGCCAACCAGTAGGCTTCTGTTCTCTTCCATTTCTTCATTCTTATTTCCACTTTCCATTTTTTCTATTTTTTGTTTTACCATTTTCTCACAACCTTGCTGACTGAGCCAGCAGGAAATATATCTGTTAATTTCAAAGGTTATCAAACTCGTCATTTGGTACTAACAAGAAAACCATTCTCCTTATACGCATGCGTTTGTTGGTTAAACTATGCGAGCACTTGTGACTGGTGGAGCCGGATTTATTGGTTCACATCTAATAGATAGATTGATTTCTAGAGGCGATAAGGTAGTTGTTTTAGATAATTTATCTAGTGGTAAAATCGAATTTATTCAAACACATATTGACTCAGGTTCAGTAGTTTTAATCGAAGGAGACCTCACCAATTTTGACGATGTTCATGATGCTATGGACGGAATCGATTGTGTTTTTCACTTAGCAGCTAATCCTGATATTAGATTAGGGACAAAGATAACAGATACAGATTTGAAACAGGGTACAATCGCTACCTACAACATTGTTGAATCAATGAGAAGATGCGATGTTAAAAAGATAGTTTTTGCATCTTCATCTGTGGTTTACGGTGAAAATGCTCCCATGCCTACTCCCGAAAATCATGGCCCTTGTATGCCTATTTCGCTGTATGGTGCCAGTAAACAGGCTGGTGAAGGATTAATCAGCAGTTGGGTTGGTACTTTTGGTCTTCAAGCATGGATTTTTAGATTCGCAAATATAATCGGTCATCGAGGCACTCATGGAGTCATTTTTGATTTCATCCATAAACTCAAGGCAGACCCATCACGTCTCGAAGTTCTAGGTAATGGGCTTCAAGAGAAGTCATACATGGAAGTTGGAGATTGTGTAGATGGAATCTTACATGTGATGGAAAATTCCAATGAGAGTCTTAATCTGTTCAATTTAGGAAGTCATGATACTGCTTCAGTGACTCGAATTGCTGAGATTGTCATCGAAGAAACCGAGTGTTTAGATGCTAACATCGAGTATACTGGTGGAGACCGTGGTTGGGCAGGAGATATCCCTAGAGCAATGCTCGGAATTGACAAAATGCTTTCAACAGGGTATGATGTGCGATATAATAGCGAGGATGCTATACGCCATACGGCTAAATGCTTAATCGAGGAAATAGGACTGTGAAATTATGAATATTAATATTGTTGAAGATGAAAATGCTGGTACCGTTGGAAGTGCTTTAATTAAAGTCATGTCACTGTTTTTCATTGGCATAATGATAATTGCTTTTACGGCCAATCCTATCTCAGTCGGTACTAATGAAGGTCAAAGAGCACCCGATATTGAAGGTAAGTACTACAATGGTTCAGGATGGACAGAATTCGATTTCAGCAGTTATTTCAATACTTCTTGGCAAGAAGGTGATGTTAGTGGCCAGTGGGTCGCAATAGAATTTATGGATACTGATTGTCCATACTGTCAACAATCTGCTGATGAATATGGGCAATTCGCAAATGCATTTAGTGTCAATAATGCTGATTGGAATGGCCCTCATATCAACTTCTTAGCCAGCGCCACAGAACTTAGTATTCAAGGACACGATTCAGACAGAGCAGAAATTGAGCAATTCCGCTCAGAGTATAATCACAACTTCCCGTACATCGACGATATAGACCAAGATAATATGGAAGAATGGGGGATTCCAGGAACACCAAATTATTTCTTGATTCAGCCTGATGGAATAATTGCTTGGTCCTCCTCAGAACACGCTGATGAAAAGATTAGCGATGCTATCCTCAGATTAGTCCCGAGGGAGAGTGTTTGATTTGTCATCAAATGTTCTAGTTGCAGTCTATCTTATACCAACCCTTGTCGGTTTTCTAATCGTTTCTCCATTGGGAAATTCAGTTACATCTTCTTTGGCAGACAGATTCCCTTCCCTAAAGACTGCTAGAGGACGTTTGCTTTCAGGACTTCAACTGATTTCACTTGCAGGTTTTGCAGTTTCTACTCAGACCCTTTGGATCTCTTCGAAAATTAGCGAAGGTGGTAGTTTCTGTTCATCAACCTCAACTTTTTCTTGTGATGATTTACTTGGAAACAGCAAACTGAACGTAGACCCAGTATTTGGACTCTCTTGGGGCCTCATTGGAATGGCTACATTTGCTCTTTTACTTTTTATTGTCTTTGTGCTTAAGCAAGAACCAAATCATCCCCTCTCCGAGAGATTTATCAGTATTGGTGTTTTAACAACAGGAATAGGTCTACTAGTAATCGGATTATTAGTCTCTTACGAGATTCAAGAAGAGAAGATATGCCTCTACTGTACTACTGCCCATATTGCTAATATAGCTGCATTTGTTGGTTTCTTCCGCCTAAGAAGACTACATGAAAAGAGAGATGAGTGGAACAAGTCATGAGGTGCTCGTTTGAATAAAGAGAGTAAAACGTGGGCAACAGTAACTATAGTTTGTCTAATTTTACTTATTGCACTTCTTGCTAGAGAGAATGATATTTCTCTAAGTAAGATTTTCTCCTCTAATGATGAGTCAGATGACCCGATAGAAAATGTTTCGAATAATACAACTAATGAATCTAGCGAATTGTATAATTCTTCAACTGATCCTGACCCTATTTCTCAAGATTGCTTAGACCATAACGGGCTTGCAAGACATGACCATGCGGTGCTAAAAATCTTCATCAATGGCAATGAGGAGCCCATTCCCGGAAATGTAGGGATATTGACTGATATTTGTAATGAAGATGGAGAAGAGATGCATGCTGTTCATACTCACGACAGTACCGGTAGATTACATATTGAATCTAATGAAGACATTGATATCCCTATAGGTGTATTTTTCGATATTTGGGGGCATCATTTTGATGAAACTGGAATTTTTGAATACAGAGTAAACTCAACACATGAATTGATAATGACTGTTGGAGGTCAACAAATCAATCTATATGATGATTATTTATTAGTTGACACCAGTGATATTATCGAAATAAGATATCAAGAAAAGTGATTAGGGGACAAACATTCCTTCGAATAAAGTAGTATCTGTCTTATGGTCAGTTTCATGAATTTTAATTATTGTAACATCAATTCTATCATCGACAGTGTAACTGCGTCTAACTTCATGAAGGAGGCTTCGCTGTACATCTGAGTAATCTTCTCCGTATAGTACTGACATATGATGGAACTGCTCATCGTTTACTACTGCGATATATTCTACATACCATTCTTTCAAAGGTTCTTCACCTTGCCACTCAACATCCTCCCATGTTTTTTCCATGATAATACATTCTCGCGAGAGGTTATCAAACCTGCGGTCAAATGTTCGTTTTACTCCGGAAAAGTGAAAGTAAAGTTCGTATAAATGAATTTCACAACTCATTTCTTTGTTTTTTGGTAGGAATGCCACAAAAATCCAACGATGGTGAATCCAATTAGTATGGCGATCAAATTATTCCAAGAATCTGAAACCTCAATATCTCTATACGAGAATTCTACAACTCCGTAAGTATTTACTGAAGAGTCTTGAGTGCTGAGGTTCTCATGTATTCTTTCATGAATTAATACCAAGCTAAACTTGGAAACATCTTGATTTAATATCACACTAAAGCCGGATTGACATGAATTATTTTTGATGGAAACATTACTAAATCCATTAGAATAACCTATCGTATTATTCTGTAGATTACATTCAGCAACAGCAGTCACAACCCTATCTCTGGTATCTCCGCCAGGATTGACTACTTCTTTAGGTACTGATAGAGAATGCTGAGCGAGTATGAATGTTAACTGTGAGATATTTTCCCCATTCCCTCGGTTCTGGAAATCGATTACAGATGCCTGAATCTGTCCATCTACCTTTTGTATGTCAAATTTAATGATACTAGGTCTTGGGTTATTTACTTCCTTCGTCAAAATATCTTTTTGCACATCTGGCCATGATTCAGGTCCAACACGCATTTTCCCACCATCGACGATGAAACTAGGTGTTGAGCCAATTTCGGGGTGAGTGGACTTCAATCGGTCTATACGATGTTGGGATGCTTCGGGTTGGAAGGCATCTAAATCATCTGAAGGGTGGTAAGTGACAATCGAGATGCGTGAACCATGCGAGTCTGCCACTTCCGTCAAGTATGGGTCGATTTCGGTACAACTTGGACACCATGTGGCACTCAATTCCTCAACTAGAAGCGTTCTTCCTCCAGACACTTCATATGGGCCATCCCAGTTTTCTCTCGCATCTATCACAATGGCACTGGAAGATGGAATTGAAATGATGATAAAAACAAGAATTGCAATTATGTAATTTGAGGCTGGCACGGAGTTTGCTGCCATCAACCTCTTTGCCATAGTCGGCCCAAGCGGTGGACCCTATTCATCCCTATGTATTGGTGGATTCCAACAAGAGGTTTCAATTGCATGAACTTCTAGTATGGTTTGGGTGAGGGTTAATGGCAGACCACTGGATTGAGAATCACAAACGAGACTCTTGGCGACGTCAAGCCAAGGCTAGTGGTTATCGAGCCCGTTCGGCATTTAAATTAATCCAAATTCAAAAGAGATTCAAATTAGTTCGTGAAGGAGATGTCATACTAGATGTCGGCTGCCACCCTGGTGGATGGGCCCAAGTCGCAGTTGAATTGACTGGTGATGAAGGAGTCGTAATTGGTGTTGATTTAGAGCCTTGTCAACCTGTAGAAGGGGCTACACTACTAGTAGGGGACATTACTGAAGATTTGACACAAGAAAGAATTCTCGAAGAATTAGAAAATCGTCCAATTAACGCAATCATTTCTGATATTTCTCCAGACATCACTGGTAAGTGGGATGTTGACCAGACGGTTGCTATGACATTAGTCGCTGATGTTTTTGATTTTTCTATGAAATTATTATGTAAAGGTGGTTCCTTCGTTACTAAGTTGTTCCAAGGCACTGGTGTCGAAGAGCTAATTAATGCAGTAAAACCGTATTTCTCTGAGGTTAGAAGGTTCTCTCCGGACGCTTCTAGGAATTCATCTTCAGAAGTCTATCTAATCTGTAGAAACTTTATGCCTTGGATGATGAATAAGAATGTCAATATTAGAGACACATATGAAAAGTTACTCGAGCCTAAACTTAGTGGTAATGAAATCGATGATGGTCCAGAAAATGTGTATTCCTCTTTCCAAGTTAGGAAAAAGAAGACAGAATGATACCAATCTTTGATTAACATTGAATTCAAATCTTTACTTATGGCAAGAAAACCATATATTGGAAGATTAGGAAGAAAGATAAAGCAACATAAAAGACAATTCGTCCGTGAACTCAAAGCTGAAACTGTAGTGAAAAGACTTGAACTAGTAATACTAAGAGTATATCCGCGTAGAATTATACATTCCAAGAAATATAACGGCCCACTTGCTGCTGCATGCGGCCGTGATGAAACTGGGTTAATTGGACTTATTTTATGGGGCGAACAGATCGAAAGAATTCGGATTGGCGATATTGTTCGGGTTCAGTCCGGTTGGTGTACGCAAAGAGACGGCGAACTAGTGGTCAGCACAGGTCTATCTGGCCAAATAACGGTGATTGACCGGTGATTTTGAACTAAAATATTATATTTTCAACTTTGATTATCTCACGCAACCATAAAGAAGGGTAGGGCGTGGGGGGCTTTGTTCCTGAGGTATATTCATGAGTGAGAGAGCAGCAAATTGTACATCATCTGGCGTTCCATTGGTAGAGGGCGGTTCAACCACTTTCCCTTGCCCTGGATGTGACGAAAATTCAATTGGACGTAGTCCAAGGTGCAGAAATCAAGGCGTATTGTACGTCTGTTCCAAATGTGGATACCAGGGGCCCTGAGGTGATACTATGGGTATGGTAGCAATGACATACAAGTTGAATCCTAACTCCGAAGTAGAGGATGTAGACGCTGAGGCTATCGCTGAAGCAGTCAAATCACTAGCTAGTGATGTTTACGATGTTCAAGCAGTCGATGTAAAGCCTCTTGCTTTCGGACTAAAGTTCGTTCAAGTTCATGTAGTAATGTCTGACAGAGTCGGCGGTTTGTCCGACGAATTTGAAGAACAGATGTCTACAATTCACGGCGTTGGTGAAATCGAAGTTCTATCAATGGGACTTCTTTGATTTAATCACAATTGTCTAAGTGGACACTGCATAAATTCTCTAAGTAATGTGGTAGCGTAGCTACCCGAAGAAAGTGTGAATCTAAATCTGATACATGCGCCTTCAGGATGCCATCTGCCATTTTCTCCAGGTCCTTGTTTCCATTTTGTACCAAGTGTATCATCATCCACGATGGGTACAGTATCGACATGGAAATCCCCAAAAGACGTCACTAATGCTCTTCTTGTTCCTTTTGTGGATAGCCTTGGTATTCTTTCAACATACCAACTTACATCCTCTAAGTCCATGTCTCGAATAGTTTGTTTCTCAATATCTCCACTTTCACCTTCACAGGTTGAAATCTCGCTACCTGGTAATGGCCCAGTAGGGGTCAAGCGCCCAAGGACGCAATTTCTCTCAACTCGTGGCAGAGTCCTCTCTTCAACCATTATACAACTTGAAGCATCTAATTGTCCCTTTTCATCTATTCGGCCTACTAAGTCTCCTATTACCGGCTTCGATATTGGCAATTTCGCCTTGATACGTGAGTTCAGAGATTTGTTAAACACAACAGATTGTAGTGCGTGAATAGTCATTAGTTGTAGATTATTTGGAAGTTTTAGAATCGCTCCAACCCAGTCTTCAGGCTTTCTGATCAATTGCTCTAGCATTCGCTTTTCAAACCCAAGCCATTGAGGAATTATTTCTAGTGCTTCTTCAATAGGTCCATTTTCACGAACAAATTTTCGGAATTCTTCAACATCTTCTTTCTCAGATATTCCTTTCATGGATATGTATGCCATTGCCGCTTCTTCCCATCGTTCAGCGATTATATGTCTGCCTACCTCTGCTGTAACTGGTCTTCCGGAACCAAATCTTTGTGGACCAATCCAGTTTGGGAATAAGTTGTTTCCAAGTGACTGACCTAACTTTTCTTTTATTGATTCTACTTCATCCAAAGCCTCTTGTTCAGTCATTGGTGTTCCGTCTTCATGACAGCACCCTCTTGCTACAATGGTGAATCTATTACCACGATGGTTTCCAAATCCAATTTTTTGATGAGTTCGCCCTAATATTTCTATTTCAACATCAGGCATTTCAACCTCTGCAACTTTGTTTTGATTAGCATCTATGACGAATAATTGCTGAGTGACTGCTCTCTTGTCTTTGGTTCCTGCGAAAAAGATTCGATTTCTTGGAATCTTTAGATTTCTTGCTAGATTTGTACAAAACCTATTGGTTTCCCAGTTCGTTAATGTAATCTTAGCTACGGTGAATCTTCCGCGCGGTTCTAAATGAAGCGGAGTAGATATTTCCTCTACTCTGAAGTCGGAAACTCTGGATTTTAGTAAACCGCCAATCCCACTGGTCTCAGTAGCATAACCCTCTAGGCCAATCAACGTTGACAATGGGTCAGAAAAAGCCATCGTTTCAGCCCCTTCAGAGGCTTGCTGCAGAGAAATCCTTTGAGATTCCATCGACGATATCTTTAAGCAATTTTTCAACTGAACTCTTGCCGGTAGTACGGATGTAGAATTCTGGGTCATCCAATTCAGGATGGCCTGGGAAGTAGTTTGCATAATCGACATTTTTATGTCCATTCAAGCGCTCACGAAGCATCTGAAGAGCGGTATGGCTTTCACCAATAATTCTCAATCTTAGCTCATTTTTTTCCATGATAAGTACCTTTACTGGCATAGCGAACGGTCTGTCGTGCCGCCTACTTGTTTTGAAGTTATCCTTTGAATAGTAGTAATCAAATTATAAATTCTACAATTTTGAGAACTATTAACCACTTTACTTTTCTACTGATTCCATGTCGCCTTTCTATGGACACTGCAAAGTTAGAGGAGACCATGGCCTCATTTGCAGATAAATTCCGAAAGGCTTCTGTGCCAATTTTAGTTGTAACTAGCCTGATTACGGTCATTTTACTGGCAAATTTATTTTCTTCGCCACCCCAATTCAATACAGATTTAGATGCTTTTTCTCCTGAATCGGAATCAAAAGATGCTCATGACAGAATTCACGAGTATTTTCCAAATGAAACACGACCTCTTTTTATTGATGTTGAAAGAAATGATGGGGGCAATGTTCTAACCTTTGATAATATTCTTTTGATGCAACAACACCTTATAGAAATCGAACAGTTATCAATGTCAGAGGATAACTCCGTTGTGGTATGGACTACAACTCCAAATATTCTTCAATTGGCTCTAGACGAAGAATCCAATGGTACCAATCTTTCGGAACTCAGTTCTTGGAATCAATTACTGGATGAAGTAGTGGACGATGATGTCGAATGTCGTTTGACTAATGACGACCAATTCCTTTCTGCAGCGACATATGCTTCCTCTGCATTGTTAAACACGGACCTTGACTTCACTCCGACATGCGACTACCTTGCTGACGGAACTGGGGATGGAACTCCAGTTGCGAGTTCGACTTTGTGGGTTTTAGAGATCGACCCAGATATGAGCGAAGAGGATAGAAAAGAAGTTCAAGTGGAACTAAGAGAGAAATTCAACAAACTTTCAGAGGAATCTGGATTAGATTATGGTGTAGTATCTCTTGATTTATTATCTCATGATATTGATAGTGGAACTTTTGATAATCTAGCCTTACTCGTAGTACTTGCACTATTGGTTGTTGTAGTATTGCTAGTCTTTACTTTCCGTTCAGTTAGTGATGTTGCCTTCCCACTCGTTGGTTTGTCTTGTGCTTTGATTTGGACCTATGGGGCGTTAAATCTATTCAATGTCAAATTCACTGCTTTAGAAGTTGCAGTGGCTCCTCTAGTTCTTGGACTTGGAATCGATTACGCAATTCACTTGCAAAGAGCACAAGCCGCCCTAAGAGAACAGTACCCAGACCCAGCAGAATCATGGCTACGTGCTTGTGCTAAACTTTCAGTCCCCCTATCTCTAGCAGTAATCACTACTGTTGCAGCATTCCTTGCAAATATTGTTTCTCCTCTTCCGCCATTGACAACATTTGGTTTGGCTCTGGCTTTTGGTGTGGTATGCGCTTTCATAACTTCGACAGTCGTAGTAGGTGCCCTTCACGTTGTAATTGATTCTTCCAAAATTTCAAAAGTATCCAAAGCCATAACACTACCAGTGTTCACCAATAATCTAGTTAAAATACAACAGAAACAGCAAGTCAGTATTTTCCTGGCAGTATTACTTCTGTCAGGAATTTCCATACTTGGTGCAGCATCACTTGACACAGATTTTGACTTAGGAGACTTTGTAGATCCAGATATGGAAATAATGGGTGTTAGAGAGGACTTGTCAGAAAATTATGATAGTGCTGGTTGGAAAGTCATCTACGTCTTATTCGAACCGGTTGAGGAGAAAGTCTACATCGAGGGTGACTCTGATTTATTGAATGAATTGAGAGGCCTGCACGGGGATTTGGAGTCTAATCACGATGTAGTTGGTACAGACGGTAAACTCCCCTCTCCATCTTATGAGGGGCCATATGTCATTCTTAGAGATGCTATTCTACGTGATGTCGCATTTGGTGAGGCGCATAATCTAGAAGTGTTTGCCGATGGTGGAGTTTATGTCAATAACTACAGCAGAGGTTGCGACCTAGGATTCGCATTCCAATCCTTGATGCAAAACGATACAATCGCAGATGCTATCAGCGGTGAGACTTGGTCACAAAGAGTTCATAATAGCGTCTATTTGGAAGATTCGAATATTATCTACCTTAGAAATGAAGTACGTGTTGAAGCTTCGACTTCAGTACAATCTGAGCAAGTAGTCAAGGACTTTGAAACAATGCTGGGAGATGAATCTAAATCAGGTACATTAAGGTATAATCTTGCATCCAATTCTGAGTTATACGTTACTGGAGACCTAGCAATGCTTCAATCAGTTTTAGATGGCATTTCGATTTCTCAAATTAAATCAACTGCTATATCTCTAATCGTCTCTTTCATAGTTCTAATCTCTTTAACAAGGCGTATTTTACCAGCAGTAGTAATTCTTTTCCCTGTTGGAGTTGCTTCCCTTTGGGTAGTTGGCTCTATGGCAGTAATTGGATTGAAGTGGAATGTCTTGACAGTCATGGTTACAGCATTGACTTTAGGAATTGGAATTGATTATTCAATTCACATGTGGCGCCGATTCGAAGTAGAACTATCTCGAAGGAATAACCATTGGGATGCTTTGAGGGCTTCGATTTCAACCACTGGTGTAGCATTGATAATGAGTGCTCTAACAACTGCTTTAGGATTCTTAGTCTTGATGTTTTCACCAATGCCAGTGATACAAGATTTCGGTTTGATAACTGCAATAACAGTGTTATTCTCTCTAGTTTTGGCATTGGTCTTATTGCCTGTTGTTATGGAATTATCAGCGAGAAGTAAGGAAGAACAGGTTATCGAGAAAGAGTTTGAACCACAGTTAGATGACTTGGCTTAATTCGCTGAAAGGGCTTGAATTATATCATCCATTTCGAGCCCTTGCTCTCTTGCTACTAGTGCAATACACATCCACACAGTTACGAAACTCAGCGCACTTTTCTTTCTCTGTACTCGCCTTTCTATTTCTTCTATATCGAGTTTAGACTGCTTAGCAACAAATCTCTTGAGTCTCCTTTCCATTTTCGCTCTAGGGTCTTTACTAGTCACTTCGGAATTACTTTGCACCTTTGGTTTAGTTTCCGATTTTTTCATTTCCTCGACGATAGGTTTGCTGGTTGGTTCAGAAGTGCTAGTGAATAATTTGGAATCATAACGAATAGGATTTGTTAATCTGGAGGGTCTAGGAAACCAGCCAAGAGGAGTTGTAACTGTGTTGTTTTTGACTACAGACTGTAATGACTCATCATCTCCAATCAACCATCCAGTGTCGATTAAGGCATGAACTGCAGTACTCGCTTCTTCAGGTGATAGCCAGCCCATGTCGAAAGATAACACCCTTTCGATATCTAGGTCTGAAAGTGAACTCCCATGTCTAAAACATACAGCGAGAACTCTACAGATATCATCAATATCCGCTTCCGCCATGATTCCCATAGGAGGTGATTGTTTTTCAATTTAGGTGTATATACTTGATAAATCCTGGAATTGGTTTATTGTACATGAAAGCAATAGTTTCTAGTGAACCGGTCTTCTGCGCGCACCAAGGGGGAATATGAATTTCACGAGACTATGTTGCTAGAGACCCCCGTACGGGCAAGCCAATTCAAATGAGTAGTTCCAAAAACATCAATCATGTTGTTGAAACTGAGACAGGCCCATGGATGGCATTGAATAAAATAGATATTATTCCACTGGCTAATGGTGAAGTTTCAACCGTTGATGTAAGGTGGAAAGGTAAGAACTTGACTTTGTCCAAAGTTGATGGAATTATTGCCTTGACCAGAATTAAGGGTAAAGGTAAGAATGCATCTATGGCTCACCAGACTCTTTTGCAAGCTTTGGAAAGTGATGAACCTGAGATAAGAGAAGCAGGACTAGTTGCTCTTCCCGAAGTGGCAACCCAAAAATCGGATGAACTATTCGACTGGCTCTCAGTTTTACTCGATGACCCGGTGGCTAATGTTAGACAGGCTGCTAGTAAATGCCTTTCACTTTCTGCTCCAGTATTCCCATCAGGTGTACAAGTTATTCTACAAAATGAACTTCGCTCGTACGATAAAAAGCGAATGGATGCTGCTTGGAAGGGTCTAAATTCACTATGTGAAACATGGCCTTCTGTGGCTTGTGACCACATTGATACTCTACTCTTAGAAGAAGACCCAATGTATCGAAGGAGAGCGGCTAAATTGCTTAGGAAGTTATTGTCAAAAGGCGGTTCAGTTACATGGGACCTAATTTCTTGGGCTTTGGACGATGAGGACGTCGAAGTACGCAGAAATGCTGCCAAGACCTTACCATCACTGGCTAGGAACGAGACAAGACTTGCCACAATATTTTCCGAACGTGCAATCATTGATTCCGATGCTAAGGTTAGATTGAGTGCGGTCAAGGCGATTCAGGGCATGGACAAAGACAGCGGTAGAGCTAGAGAATTAATTCTACAAAGTGCTTCGGCTAAAGATATTAACATTCGCAGAGCATGTATTGAGATGCTTCCAAAATTATACTCAGAAGAAGTCTTGCGCGGAATTGCAACAGACCTGCTCAAGAATGAGAAGGATCCAAAACTACGCAAAGAATTGACAGAGATGACAATTGATGAATCTTTAGAAGGTTCAGAATCTCAGAAGAATAAATTCCTTGCTCCTGCGCCCTCGGTTCCAAAAATCGATAGGGAAGTTGCAGAAGCACATGGTATTCAGTTTGGTTTAGATAAACTATCTGTCAACGATGCAGATTCTAAAAAACCTCTAAGCAAGGAAGAAAGAATCAAAGAAATTAACGATTCGCTCAAAGAAGAGGCAAAGAAAACCAACCCAATGTACCGTTCGGTCAGTCAAGATGAGATGATGGGTTATGATGAAGAATTCGATTTAATGGATTCCGATGAAGAGGAATATTGATTATTTCTCTTGATTCAATTGTCGGCATGGTTAAGAAGGGGGCTTTAGTGGACTGCTTGCTTAAGAGGTGTAATTATGAGTGACTCTCCTTTCAATGATAAAGCTGAACAATTCGACCGTTTGTGGGATGGACTAACTCCAAAGGGTGTCAATCGTAACAAATCTTTGAAGTTCCGACAATATATTTTGGAACACGTTAGGCAGACACGTCGCCCATTAAACAAAGAGAATGCCCGCAAATACTGGATGGGTATTCTCCAGAAAGAAATTGCAGAGAAGGACAATTTCTGATTACATTCGTTGAGGGCTGTCCCCGTCTCGGTGGCCCGTAGTGATTTGAGACGGAGGTGAAAAAAATGTTCACGAATCAAAGTTTCAAATCTTGGAATTTACCATCTCAATTACAAGCCGGTTTAGATAATCTAGGCTGGGAATTTGCAACCCAAGTTCAGAAAGATACAATTCCTCTAGCAAGAAAAGGCATTGACATAATTGGTCAAGCACGAACAGGTTCAGGTAAAACTGCTGCATTTGGAATTCCGATTATAGAATCTTGTAAGCCTACAGGAACATTTCAGGCTTTGATTTTAACTCCAACAAGAGAGTTAGCAAATCAAGTATCTCAAGAGATAGATTCTCTTCAAGGTGACACTGGTTTGAAAATAATAACTGTATATGGTGGTACTGACCTCGAGAAGCAAGCAAGAAAACTCCAAGATGGAGTTGATATTATCGTTGGAACTCCTGGGAGAGTAATGGATATGACTCGAAGAGAGTTTATCGATATGTCTTCAGCATCAATATTTTGTCTTGATGAAGCGGACAGAATGTTGGATATGGGATTTTTCCCTGATATCATGTGGGTAGTAGAGAAAATGACCAATAGGCAACAAACACTACTATTTTCAGCAACATTCCCTCAAGAGATTATCGATGCAGCCAACGAGTTCATGAATGAGCCGGAATTTATTTTGACTAATTCAGAAGAACTTGACCTTCCTCCTATTGATATGTACAGTGTTAGAATCGGTAGAGCAAACAAGTTGTGGGCTCTATCCCGTCTACTACTACGAATGAGTGAAGAAGACCAAACAATCATCTTCTGTAATACAAAGAGAATGGTCGACTTGGCTACTCAGAGATTGAGAAAGCATAAATTTAGTGTTGAAGGACTACATGGAGACTTGAATCAAAATCAAAGAGAGAAAATCCTTGATAGATTCAAGAATGGTGAATTCAAAACAATCATTGCTACTGATGTAGCAGCCCGTGGAATTGACGTGGATGGAATCACTCTTGTTATCAATTATGATATCCCCAACGATATTGACTCATTTATTCATCGAGTTGGACGTACAGGTAGGATTGGACGTAGTGGTGAAGCATGGAGTCTTGTATCGAAAGATGACTCTCCGCAACTGTCCAAAATCATCGCCACCTATAATCTAGAGATTCTAGAGTCAGATGTACCTGAACTAAATGACAGTACTAGCGAACTGGTCAAATATCAAGATGACTACCAAGAGAATTCTAGTGTATTTGGCTTTGTAACATTGGAACTAGATGCTTCTGCTTCACAAATTGGTTCATCAAGGAAGATAACTGATTGGTTTGTCAACGCAATAAAGTGCGATGAACTTGCCATAGGGGAAATAACTTTTCAAGACTCTTCTACAAAGGTAGAAATTCATACTAGTAAGATTGGTCTAGCAATAAAGGCATTAGAGAAGAATCAAATGAATGGAATCAGTTTGAAACCATCAATCATCAATTGATTATTCTTCTTCTTGAATTTCGGATGGCCATTTCCCATCGAGGTTTTTCTTCTCAAATTTGAAAACTGTTAATGCACCAATCACCACTCCAATGGCTGAAAGTGACCAAGAGGTGTCAATTGCATTATCCCATGTGTTTTGAGCTTCTATACAACTTCCGGTGGATAGTTTAGAAAATGAGCAAAAGTCGAGAGTTTCCTTAGCATCCATCGCAATTTCATTGGTTGTAATACTAAAAATACCATAGCATATCATCATAGCGACAAAGCCCATGACAAGAAAATGTTTTGTCTCCCAATTGGAGCGAATACTGATTTTCCAGTTCTCATTATTTTTCTTTGAGTTAAGAACTTTGGATGAGCCGCCTACGTATCTAAACCATACAAGCCACATCATTACCAGTAATAGTAAAAATCCCCACTTGTAGATTGCCTCATGGAAATTCCACATTCCTGTAAGACATACAGGGTTGTTAGGGTCTAAGTGGCAATCAGAGGCAGCGATTGGATAAAATGCTACTAATCTTACAATATTGAGGACATATACTATTGTGCACATTACAACAACCGAACGAATTTTTAATTTCTGAGGCACGCCTTCAGTCATCATTATTAGTGTTGAAATGAAAATCATCTCATGGACTCCTGCACATTCATCAGAAACATACAGTGCTACAGTATCGAGTTTTCCAGGGAAGTTAGAATTGTAGAGATTAACTTGAGTCATCCAACCATTATGTGCAGTCAAAGTCGCTGTTCCTTCGCCATAGATCAAATTAGTCAATTCATTCCAAATCCATGCCTCACTCATTTGAATCGGAACAAGAGTGTCTGAAGGTTGTGTGATGAACCAATAAAATATTTCAACACATAATAGAGCAAATGGGATTTTCATGTATTTCTTACCAAGTTGAAATACTTCTGGCCATGACAAATCTTCGGCTATAGCAGCAGAAGTCTTTGGATTGGCCATGTACATCGCTAACAGTAGTTACTCATGAATATGAGGTATGAGATTTTAGTAATGATAACGTTTGGTTATGGATGATTTAAATGGAGGCGATTATAGCATCAATTGGTTAAGGTCGTGTCTAGCGTTGATATGAATCAAAACATTTCGCATCATCTAAATGTTATCGGATTTTTCTGTCCTGTACCCTTGGCTGAAACCAAGAAAGCATTGAAGAACTTGAAAAGAGGTGACGTTTTGGAAGTTGTTGCAGATGACCCTGAATCACTCCATGATATCTCAATGTTGATTGAAAGGATGCCACATTCAATGAATGTGATAAATGACCAATCGGGTGAATTCCGTTTTATCATTGAGGTGAAATAATGTCGATAAAAGAAAATCTAGACCTAGTAGAAGACTCGTCCATTCCTAGCGAAGCAAAATTGCCAACTTCATTCGGAGACTTCCAGATTAGAGTTTTCCACGAGAAGTCAACTGGTTTTGACCATGTGGCATTGACCCTTGGTGAGATGGCAGGTCCCGACCCGATTCTGGTTAGAGTTCACTCTGAATGCCTGACAGGTGATGCATTTACCAGTCTCCGATGTGATTGTGGCCCGCAATTGCATTCTGCTCTTAAGGCGATATCTGAGAGAGGATGGGGCTGCCTACTATATCTAAGGCAAGAAGGCAGAGGAATAGGGCTACATGCAAAAATCCAAGCATACAGACTTCAAGATCAAGGCGCTGATACATTAGATGCAAATCTGATGTTAGGCCTTCCTGCAGATAATAGAGATTACAAGATTGCGGCATCGATGCTCGAATCACTTAAAATTAGTAAAGTAAGTCTCTTGACAAACAACCCGAACAAAATAGAACAGTTGAAAGAATACGGTATCGACGTCGTTGAAAGAGTCTCTTTGGTAGTTGGAGTTGGCGAGACTAACCGCTTTTATCTTGAAACTAAAGCCGACCGAATGGGTCATTCTATAGAAAAAAATGAACTGGAATAATTGAAGGAGGGCCGTGACCGAGAATCGAACTCGGGCTGACAGAACCACAATCTGTCGTGCTAACCCCTACACCATCACAGCCGTCTGGGTATTGGCTCCCTCAATTGCTTTGTATTTCAACAATCCGCTAAACTCTACTTGTATTATTATTAGTAAAAAATTAATCTTTTGACCCTCGCATTCAATAGTTATCGTTAATGTCGCTATTTTATGGGCGCAAAACACAAGCGAATTTCAATAGTTTCATTTTTGATTCTCATGCTGTTAATGCCTATTGCCGGACATGCTAGTGCAAGGAGTGTTCATTCAGTATCCAGCTTTGATCTATTTCCCCAAGGTGATTTTTCAGACCCAAGTCTTTGGAGTCAAGATTCAGGTGTCAGTTTCCTTACATCAGATGCTCAATACACAGAATCCATGGTTGCAGATAACCGAATGACTCTAGTCAATAGCCGCCCTGATAATTTCCAGGAATTAACAACATGGGCAGAAAATACTCCTACTGATTCGAATTATTCGACAGGGGCACCAGATCTACAGTACACTTATACATCTGGTCCAATAATTGAATTGGATACTTTCGACGTCTCAAGCATGAATTCTTACGAATTGGTTTCAGTTTCGGTAGTTGCAGCATTTCATATCCCAGATGAACTTGTTCAAGATCAAGTACAGATTGTCATGGAGTACGATGGTAACTTTGAGAACTTAGTCACTTACCTTAATACTCAAAGTCCTATAGATTATATGAATGGAAGCACATGGTCAAAGAACATCACTACAATGGCAGATTGGACATGGTCAATGATTGAAGATATACAGTTCGACTTAGATTATGTATCGTTAGGAACAACTGATGATACTCGATTAGATGTAGATGCAGTTGGTA
>Ga0206682_10000434_pt1 | contig 45567 bp, 20 predicted proteins | sample M240m12015metaG_FD_155444 | JGI IMG/M metagenome (GOLD analysis project Ga0206682, IMG submission 155444) | Ammonia-oxidizing marine archaeal communities from Monterey Bay, California, United States - M2 40m 12015 | ecosystem: Environmental > Aquatic > Marine > Intertidal zone | place: USA... | reverse complement strand
GATTATTATGGTCAAATCCAACATTGAATCTTTGGTCGAAACCATCACAGAGGAGGTCAAGTCGAAATTCACGAGAACCATCGGGTTGGTTGGCGTGATCATCATCTCACTCTCAGCAATGCTTCCGGGGATCTTTGTAACCCCAACTTTTGCCGCAGAAATCATGGGACCTGGAATCTGGCTTGCCTATTTGGTCGCAGCATCAGTGGTGCTTCCTGGCGCTCTATCCAAGTCAGAGTTATCTTCTGGCATGCCGTCAAGCGGAGGATCTTATGTGTACTTAGAACGAACCTATGGACCCCTTATCGGAACCATCAGTGGGCTGGGATTGTGGGCCTCGTTCCTCCTCAAGTCTGCCTTTTCACTCATTGGTTTTTCTGCTTACTTCATCGTGGTCACGACGTACTTCGATATCGAGATGGAATTGATGACGCTCTCGATGAGCGCACTGGTTTTGATTGTTGTAGTCAACCTCCTTGGCGTTTCGAAAGTCAAGGCTGTTCAAGCACCGATTGTGTTCATGACCGTAGCCCTTCTTACTCTGATATGCATTGCTTCTTTCCTCAGCGATGGTTTCGATGCCAGCATCCCCATCGATGGAGCCATGAATGCGAATGGGTGGAAACTTGCGGAGGCAGCAGCCTTTGTGTTCGTCGCCTACGCAGGCGTTACGAAGGTTGCTGCAATCGGCGGTGAAGTGAAAAACCCAGAGAAAAATTTGCCAGCCGGAATCTTGCTTTCCTTGCTCATTGCAACGGTGATTTACTCAGCCATTGCCTTTTTGATGATGGCAGCCATCCCCGGTGACCAGTGGTGGATTGGCGGAGATGGCAAGGTTGTAGAGAACCCGATTTGGGTCTTCGCTGAAACAGTTGCAGGAACGAAGTTTGGCGTCGTAGCCGCCGCACTTTCAGTTCTGACGATGATTTCGATGGCACTTGCAGGAATTCTCGCTTCCTCGAGATTCCTGTTCGCAATGGCTCGTGACAACCTCCTCCCACAAGCCCTCGAAGAAGTGAATGTCAAATTCGAGACCCCTCATTGGCCCATCATCTTAACCGGTGCCGCCATGGCTCTGGCCATATTCTACGTCCCACTCAAGGACGTCGTTAAGCTCGCTTCGGGCTTTAAAATCATGATTTTCATGATGATCAACTCATGCGTGATCATCCTTCGCCAAACCAGTAAGGAGCATGATTGGAACCCATCCTACACCAGTCCAATGTATCCCTATATCCAGGTATGGGGTATCCTAGCTGGCGCAGTTCTCATTGCCTTTATTGGAAACAAGGCGTTTATTGGCGCTGCTGCTGCTGTAGCAGCAGGTGCTGCCACATACTACCTCTACGGACGAAAGCACGCAGTCCTGCAAACGACTCCAATTGCATCATTCCGTAAGCAGTTCCAATCGCCTTCATCTACCGAGCATCAACGCCGAGTAACTGCGTTCCACGCTGCAGACATGGGAGGCAAGAACCATCTGACAATTCGAGAATTCCAAAGTGCTCTACAAGCGCTTGGATTCAATTACTCTTCTGATGAATCACGCGTGATCTTCCATTCCGCAGATGCAGATGGAAATGGCGTGATTGACATCGATGAATTCTTCGATTCCGTTGAAATCACGAGTGACGAATAAGGCCACCACATACCACCTGAATGCATCAGTGCATTCTCGTACTTGGCGTAATCAAGGTACGGCGAAGTCAAAAAACGAAGAAGCCAAGTTCAATCCACTTCATGAGGGGATTGACAATTTCAGAGCGGAAGGAATCAAACCACAATGGACTGGTCCAACAGACCAAAGCTGCCAGAAGATACTCAATACCCATTGATTCCTCATGAGGGTTGAGGGTGGCCATCATTTCACCTTCGTCCACGAACCATCAGCGCCAACATTCCAGAATTGAATCTCTTCGCTGACATCGACATACCATCCGGATTCGCCTTGCACCGAGCCAGGGGCAGCCTGCATCACACCAACTTCTGCCGCTTGTGCAGCAAGGCTTGCCTTCCGTTCGGGACTGAGGTCGATCGTTGTGTCGGGAGACGGCGTTTGGTTGTGTGAAGTATCGGACGGTGTTGTGTCGTCATCATTCTCGTAGTCCGCATCTTCTGCGTCCTCGTACTCTTCTTCGAAGGCATGTTCAACCCATTCTTCATTCTCTTCTGCATTGTTCACACGCCGGACAAGCACAATCAAGGTAACTAAAATGAGACCGAGAAGGAACGACCCAAGCGTCATAGCAGTGTTCGTCGAACCAACCGCCCCACCAAGGAGCACAGGTTCAACATCAAAGAATCGTTGAGTGATGAGTCCATTCCAGTTCACTGTGCACGAACGGTCATCGCCTGCAGAACTGACTTTGACCTCCCATGTATCACCAGTGACGTACTTTGCTTTTCCAGCACTGCATGAAATCGATGTGTTTTCAGGCTCAACAATCACGAGGTTATCGTACTTGTCAACGCCTTGTAGTTGCAGAAGCACCGTATCGCCCTGTGCGATGTCAAAGCCGTCAAGTTCGGCTACAACCCGCACAGCAGCCCCCGGTTGGATGAGTAAGTCGATGGTGTGAACCGCATCATCAGACGTCAAGATGAGTTGGTAGGACCCCGATGTCTTTCCTGTGAAGTCCCAATATCCATTTCCCGAGGGAGAGGCTTCAATCACGCCAAATGTTGCGTTCAAATCAGTGCTTACATTTGTTGCCGGCGCCATATTACCATGGGCATCAATCACTTGAATGTACAGTTCTGAAGGCACACCGGCATTGACGGTAAGCCCAAGTTCTTGATCCGTGACCAAATTACGAGCCTCTCCGGCGACCACCGTAAGACGAATGGTAGCGAAAATACCATCTGCGTTTGCACGGATTTCATGGCCACCGACGTTGGTTGGCATCCAAAGGTAGCCTGAAAGAAGAAGTTCAACGGTTGCGTCCACCCCATCAACCGTCCAGTTCAAGCCGATTGGATCGAGTGGATTTCCGAAACCGTCGAAGAACTGTGGGTCGAGATCAAGTGGTACATCCGAGGCAAGAACTTCGTTCGCTCCGTTGAGTTCGATAAAGGCCAATTGGCCGGTGAGGGTGCTTTGCTGGAAGGAAGGTTCGAAGCGGATGTTTGTCAAAGCATCATACCATGAACCTTCGATTCGCCACATCTCAAGAACACGTGGTGAAAGGGTAGCATACCCTTCGTAGGACTGGAAATGACTTGCGTTTCCTCCAAGCAGTTCCATGGTCCCATTGACCAGCCATTTGTTGCCCATTTCATCGACTGCCCAGAACGAGAGTGTGCTTTGTTGTCCGACACGGAGGGTTGATGGTTCCAATTCGAGAACAGCGTCGATGGCTGTTCCATGATGGATTTCGACATCAATAGACGATGCAGCACCTTCATCGATGACATTCAACTGGTGAGTTCCCATCGTGCCTGGCGTCCAATAAACTCGCCCGTCTGCGAACGATAATCCGCCACTTGAAGTGGTGAAGTTCTCCAAAGGAGGTGTAAAGGAACCAGTGTAGCCATTCGCATCCGTGCGCATTGTGACAAGTTCATAGGTCTCACCAGCAGTGTAGGAACTGTGGTCACCAACAATCGACAGTTGCGAAAGAGATGCATCAGCAGGTACGACTCGGATGGTTGAGGTCCCAGTCACATTTCCAGCACTGACGGTGAGGTTCCAGACTCCTGGATACGTCGCTGTATATCGACCAACAGGGCTTATCGTACCATTTTCCGAGGTCCAGGTTTTGTAACCTGCATCGGTATGATTCATTTCAAATCCATATTGATCGATGAGGCTGACCGTGAGGTAAACTGATTCTCCGCTACGAAGCAGCAGATTGTCGTCAAATTGGAATTCATAGGGATCACCTGCGACAACCTCCACCATACGATTGTCTTCCATTTGGTTCAAGCGAGCCTTCACATGGACATCGCCTAATTCGGTGGGCGTCCATTGGGGTGTGCCCACCCCTGAATAAACGCCATCAAGGTCCCAAACAACATCAGTTGCTGGTTTTGAATTTCCTCGCGCATCGATTAGATTTGCTTCAAGGGTGTTCGCCACTTTCGCTTGTGCTTGAGAGGTCATAATGCGCAAGGTCTGTCCGACACCGGCTTGCACGGTGATATTGAAGACATCTGTTAAGTTTCCACTAAAGGCTTCAATGCTGATGGTGCCCGCACTCCAAGGGTAGAACGTTCCATCGCTGGTGATTGTTCCGTTCGAGCAGGCCCAGTTCACTTGTTCCGAAACCACGTTGTTAACGGCGTCATACAGCGTTGCTTCAAACATAACAACCTCATCCGCTGTAAGCGAATAGACTGGTGATGTAATCACAACCCTCGTCGCCGAAGATGAACTGTAGAGGGGCGATAATTGGTCTTCTTCCAATGATGATGCAGACGGGAATGATTGCCAAGCTTGCGTGCAGAACAAAGCCACAAGAAGCAGGGTGACCAATGGCCGCATTCCCTGAATCATTGGTCTTCTCATGCTGCACCCTCACTCATTAACCCGTATCAAAGCCGCGCCTCATTCAGTCCATTCAGACCAATCGGTCTCATCCGTTTGGCGGTAGTACCAGGTGCCGTTTTCATCTTCGGCCCACTCTGTACCATCATCGTCCACACGGTGATCTGCCATCCATGATGTGTCCTCTTCGGGCTCTGCTTCAGGTTCCACCTCAGGCACAACCTTTGGCGCAGGCCCACTTGGCCCGGGTGCAGGCCCACTTGGGCCAGGTGCAGGACCCGTAGGGCCTGCAGCGCCCGGTGCAGGGCCGCTTGGGCCCTTTGCTGAACGTGATGGTGCAACATCTTCGTAATCGTCTTCATCATCGTAGTCATCATAGTCTGTGTCGCCGCCACGGAGGGCGACAACCAACAGGCCAACAACGACAAGGGCAATGATGGCAACAAGCACAGCACCAACATAGTAGAGCGGTCCACCAGCCTTGAAGAAGCCACCAACGTTTCCGGTCACTTCGAATTCAACTGATTCTGAGACTTTGCCAGATGTTACGGTCACGGTCTGTGAGCCGCTGTCAAGGGTCACGACCTTCCAAACACCTTGGCCTTGTGCCAAGACTTCTGCTCGGCCGGTCGAATCGACGTTCGTGCTTGCTGGAACTGGTATTGAGTTCTCATAGGCATCAAAGGCCGAGACGGTCACAGTGAACGTGCCTAATTGGTCAACGGTGGTTTCAGAAAGCACCACCAGTATGGAACTGACCGTTCGTTGAGCGGCCACTGAGAGTTCAAGGCTGCCAGTGGCTTGACCCGTACTGAATTCAAGTGAATGAGTGCCTGCTGTTCGAGCGAAATAGGCATAACTTCCTTCATCAGTGCCAGCCGACATATCGTCAACACCGCTGTTATTTTCAGTCCACTCAACGGTCTGTGGGAAGGTGTTCCCATCAGCATCCGTACCTGTGATCATAATCGAAATTTCCTTGCCAGCGTCTTGAGCAAATGTATCCACGGTTGAGGCCACGCTGACGGCAACACCGTGCAAGACGGTCACCGTAACAGCGTCACTGATGTTGTAACCTGCATTGCTGATTGCGTAGCCGGCGATGGTGTAGTTTCCAACGCTGGTTGCTTGCCAACGCATGTTGGCAGCAATGAGGCTCGAAGTGATGTCAGTTGTTTCTTGAGTTTCACCGTTGATGATCACCCAAGTCAATAAACTCGTATCAAGTGCGTTTGTGTCGAGATCTGCAAGGCTTGCAGAGAAGTCAATGTATTCATCGGCAGTCAACGAAAATGCCTCGCCAGACGTGCCGTCTGAAGCGATTGCAGACACTGTTGTAGAGATGAGGTCGCCTTGACTTACTTCGACAAACAAGCTGACTTCATGGACCATTGAACCGTCATCATACACTGCAAAGATGGTGTAAGCGGTGAGCGATGATTCGAACGGTTGGAAGGTCACTTCATCGTTTCCGACATCTGCACCTTCGAGGATCGACTGGTCACTCCATGTAGCGTGAACAAGCGTCCAGTTGGCATCAATTGACCAACGGTTGCCCTTTTGGTCGGTTGCTTTCACCTTGATATCGAGTGAATCGTCAGCGGTAAGTTGGAACGTGTCGCCGACTGAATCGACGTTCTCAACAACCAACACGAGCGTGACGATTGCACCTTGCTCAACAGTGATTGAGACTTGAGTCGTTTTGTCCTCGTACTTGGCTTCGAGGATTTTCTGACCACGAGAAATTGGATCCCAAATGGCAGGGCCTCCAGCAGTCAATATACCGTCCGATGTCTTGGTCCAGTTCTGACTTGGTAGGAACACAGGAAGGCGGTTACCGCGCACGTCAATGCGAGTGGTGTTGATGTAAATCCGGTCATCAGCAGTGATTGCGGTTGCGGAAAGTTCGAGTTCGAGGCTGTCCATTGCCCCGTGTCCGACGGTGATGATCAGTTGGCCAGCAGCACCGCTGGTTGAGGTGAGGTTCAACCACCAAACACCAACATGATCAGGGAAATATTCGCTGTTCTCAGTGCTGTAGTTTCCATTTCCGACCGTCCATGTGAGCGAACCTGCTTCTGTAATGTCTTGAATCTCATTTCCAAATTGGTCGTACAATGTGTGCGTAATCGAACACCAAACACCTGCTGGTACGGTTCCAGAACATCCTTCGACGGTGAATGAAGACGCAACACCGGTCATGACCAATACGTCGACTGTGACCGACTGGCCATTCCAACGTACGTCAATGCTTTGCAGTCCAACCGCGTAAGGAAGGAACAAGTTCGGCTGCGCTCCATCCATGCTGCCGTTCGTTGGAGTGAACGAGATGGCTTGGTTGGGAACTGCATTGCCAAATTGATCGACCACTTGCGCGTTGATGGTCATCGTATCATCGGCGGTGATTTCAGTTGCAGAGCCGGTTGCGATGAGCGTTGTTGGTGCGCCAGGTGTCACTGTGACAATTTCAGTTGAGCAAACCAATCCAAAGCAGGCAGTCACTGTTTGCTGTCCTGATGTATATGGAGTAAAGACGCCGGTGGTGGAGATGCTTCCATTCGATGCAGACCAGACAATTGGGGCATTCACTGGCAACGAGAGGTGGTCATAGGCAACGTAACTGAATGTGATTGGAGTATCCGCTGTCGTCGTAGGTGCCGTAGGCGTGATGTCAACACTGCTGACATCGGTGTGGTTCAACACGATGATCGGTCGGTTGGCTGCTTGGCCAACCAAGGATTCGCTGGCGATGAAATTCGCCATCATGTCGCCACGGTTTGGCGTACCGATAATGATCCAAGCGTTATCGTTGTCAATCAGCATACCTTGTGCACCAATGTCAAACCAAATCCAGCGGTTTTCACTGAGGTCAGTTTCCACGAAAGACGAAACAGGTGTTGCTTCGTAATCAACACCGGCTTGCATACCATTTGCACCCCAGGAGACGCCTGTGGACGCATTGTTCCATGTGGAGCCGGATTGACTCCATTGGGCGTTGGTGATTCGGTGAACATCGAAGGTCATGGCGTTTGCACCACCTGCAGTAATCCATGAATCCACATAGAGTCCGAGGCTTGCAGAATGGATGCTTGCGTGAGCAGGCAATGGCACTTGCGCGTTGTTGAGTGCAAAGGTCATGTACGCCCTTTGCCCGCTGAATTGTCCAAAGTAGCTTCCGACTTCAATAATATCAGAGTCGCCAAAGTTTTCGTCGGCATCCACTTCACTGAGGTGAGTTTCTCGGATGTTTGTGTGTCCGAATTGAGTCACTTCATTCCCGGTTTGGAAGGTGTAACTGAAGGTGAGATCGCCATTGTCCACGTGGTCAGGGTTGCCAATTGCAAAGGACCAGCGAGAGGAAGATGGCCCTGGAATCGACTGGTTGACACCTTGGACCCACCATTGGAAGACTTCGCCAGTGTCCAGCGTGCTCGGGAACCTGAAGGTCGTTCCAATGAAGGCGTTCGATGATTCCCATGAGCGATACTTGTAGACACCCGATTGGTTCGCAATCGTCACAATGTATCCGGTTGCACCCGTCGATTGTGCCCAAGAAAGAACTGGTGTTGCGTCCGGTTGGAGCACTGCACCGCTGGTATTGTACAAGACTTCACCATCTGTTGGGTAGGTAAGGGCGGGTTGGGATGGTGGGTTGATGCCATCGACGTTATCGATGTATTCGACCACCAAACGAGGTCGCAGTGTTTCGTTCACATACTCAGAGGAGTAGAACTGATGGTTTGTGAACGGCGTACCAACAACCTCGAGCATGACGGTCATGGTCATGTTGTTATTGGCGACATTGCTCTGTGCTAAACTCGTAAGGTCCCATTCCAGCCATCCGCTCGATGGATTGAGGGTGAGCGTAGAACGCGTGATTTCAGTGGTTGAACATGAAGGCGTGTTGTTCCATGTCACAGTTGATTGTGAGAATTGGGAGCAGGCGTAAGCAGAAACGGTTGTTGCAGAGGTTCCAACGACGTTGTATCGGTACAAGTTGAGCAGCATCGAAGTCGGCGTCATCGCCGCTGGCCATGGCATGGTGCTGAGATCGAATTCCATCAAAATACTGCTTTGTCCCGAGCCAGAACTCGATGTACCAAGGTTCAGCGTTTGTGAAGAGCCCATGTTCGAGGACACTGTGGAAGAGATTTCTGCATCCGGGACAGCCGGCATTAACCCGGTGTCTTCGAAGATTGAACCACGGTAGAGACTGATGGATTGGTTGCCATCGCCGTCGTCATAGCCTTGGTTTTCAGGAATTCTAAACTTCTGAACTGCAGACCAGTCACCAATTCGGTCCGATTGGTCGGCTCGCATTCGCCAATAGTGCCAGATGTCACCCTTTTCGAGGTTCTCGGCAGTTAGGGTCGAATTTTGCACATCCCATGTCGTGTTGAACCCGCTTGTGGTGTCAATCGAGCCAGAATCATAGCAGGTAGCATCGATCATTCGAGCGTTAAAGGAGGCACACGTCACCCATTGAGTTTCGTTGGATTGCGACGGAGTCCATGTGACATTCAGTTGATCCGCACCGCTTGGGCGAGGTGCGGTAAGATTCCACAAGGTTGAGCCGTCAGCAGGCGTGAGCGAGGTTGGAGTCGATGGACCCCAAGGCGTGATGGTCTCGTAGGTAAAGGACAATGCAGGCCGATCGCTGAGCACCGTGTTTTCGCTGCTGGCAATGTAGTAGACACCGTCGACGGTTCCGTCGACTTCCTCAGCTTGTATGAGTACATCGAGGCTCTGTTGGCCACGAAGGATGGCATGTTGGAGCATGGCTGTCACGTTGATGGAAAATTCACTGGTGCCGTTAATCCAGAATCCATCAGTTTCAGGAATTTGTGAATCTGCGGAGTGATAAGCACCCGTTCCAATCCAAGAAGTCGTATTGTTTCCTGGGTGAGCCCACGAAGAGGCTTCGTTCCATGAAGTGATCATCTCAGACACCGTGACATAGACTTCTCCGTTTCCAGCGGTCACCGAAACATCGAGGCTTGCATTGCTGATCTCATATGTCCCCGGCATTGGCAAGGTACTGAAGTCAATCGAAAGGAGGGAGGAAGAGCGCAGGGTACTGCTCTGAGGGCTGCGGCCGACCGAAAGGTAGGCGTCCGCACCGTTGTTTGCTTGCGAGTTCCCTTGGTCGATGGATGTATCCAGCGTCACAGATGGATAATTGAGGTCTGCGACCATATTCCCATCTTGAACAGAGAGCCAAGCGTGCGTGGAATCGACTTCACCGGAAACCACATCAGGAATGTAGAACAATGTGGAAGCGCTTTGTGGCCCGATCATACCAGAGTCGATTGGTTGCACAGTCCAACGAACCGTTTGCACATCAATATCAGACGGCGGCGTGAATTCCAAGGCGGTCAGGTCGAACGCCGACGATGTGACACGAGAGTCGTACACAGTGCGTCCGGCCATGTCATCATCTGCATCTGCAAACAAGATGACACGCCATGCAGATGGTGCAGTTGCGCTGCTTGGGAGTGTCCATGACAAAACTGGAGCGTAGTCTGGAAGAACTGCGTGGCTGGTTGCATTCCACATGATTGAGCCGTTGGTGGGACCTGCGTTTGTGGCTGCTGTGCTCGGCACAGCGGCCGTTCCATTGGTCCATGTGAGGTTCAACCATGGGCGGTTTGCCGTCTGTCCTTCAGACGTCGTGAACGTGATGATGTTCGCGCCGTTCGACCAGGAGGTGATTTCATTCGATGCATACACCATGAGTGAAAGGGAGGAAGCACCAGAGTCCAGCGCTGCTTGTACGGCCTCTGTGACATCCCAAGTCATCCAGTCAGCACTCACAGACATTTGCAAATCCACATATGGACCCACGTCAACACCAATGTCGCGACCTGCTAATGCAGACCAGTTGTTTGTGCCGTCGTACGTCACATCGTTCGCTGCACCTGTCCAATTTTGCAAGACTGGGCGCACCGCAAGTGGTTCACCGGTTGGAGAACTGAACTCTGAATAGAGATTGAGGGCTGCATCCGTAACTCGGGCGTTACCAGGCTGTGGCACTGCGTTGAGTGGAATGCGAATGAGAGAGGCTGCTTGGCGGTTGAAACCGATTGCACCGACCTTCATCTGCGTGTCATTTTCATGTGTGGAAGAAGATCCTGAACCTGCCTCAAAGACATAGGTGTCTTCGAAGTTTGGAAGGTTCAATGAAGGCATTGCCTCCCGGTGATGGAGTTCGACTGAAGCGCATGAGCCATCTGGGCAGGTCTGCCACGTGGTGAGGTCTGGTAGCAAGAAATGGAAGCTGTTCGACCAGTTACCAATTTGGTTGGTAGCGGAGATTGCACGGACCCTCCAATGCCATGTGACACCCTTTTCGAGGGCGGTAGCAGGCGTGTACGTGGTGTTGTTCGTGTCAAAGCCTGCGTCATTCCAAGAAGTGGAGACTTGCAAATTCGATGAATCAAAACTTGGTGTCGTGTCCAATTGTACAGCCCATCCTCCCACGCTCAAGTTGCTGTTGAAATTCCATGCAAGGGTCGGTTGATCAAGCGGTGTCAAATCGACACCTGTGCCAAGCGCCCACGATCCGTTGAGCGGCGTTGTTGGCACTGGGTCGCTTGGAACTGCGTTCGAACCAGGAACATAGACGAAGGTCAGCTCGGGACGGACCGAAACAGCACCGCTACCAGGGTACAACTGAACATCGCGAGTTTGGCCGGATCCTACGCCGAGGACACCGATCATGAAGTCAGCACTGCGGTTGTTTCGCATTGCGTTTTGGACACCGAGGGTGACGTTCCATTCAACCGTGGAACCCGAGGAGTATGCATTGTTGAGGCTCACAGAGTCAAGCAAGGAGCCACGCTCGCTTCCTTTCGCACCGGCCATGCCCCAGTTATTCACGCCGTCGTACGTGGACCAGGTTGCACCTTCGGCCGTCCAATTGGCAAGGTTGTTTTCCCATACTGCGAGGGTTGGGGCGTTGAAGGGGTTGCTACCGAGTGTGAATTCCAAGTTAGCGGATTCCACAGCGTAGCCAGCCGGGAGCAGGTTTGATTGCAAATCACACCTCATGAGGGCGATTGATTCGCTTGGGTATGTGTTGTATGATACAAATAATTTCGACTCATCATCGTAATTTTGGCTTGGTGTACCGCTGTCGATGTATGTGTCATCACATGCAGGGTACAGGCCATCGTTGGTTCCGTTCCCGTTGCTCATTCGGAACTCATATCGATCCCCACCAAGCCAAGTGGACTCTGAGGCACTGACAAGGAAATTCGAGGTGCTCCACGCACCGTACCGTCCATCTGCGTCAAGGTGAGCCATCCGCCAGAAATACATGTTTCCTGTCGAAAGAGCGTTTGATCCAGTCATGTTGAACACACCATCGCCTGCTGCGAACGCAGTGCTTAGATCGGTGGTTGTGTCCCAAACACGGTCTCGGAATTGTTCATCAGTCGCCATTTGGAACGCCAGTTCATACGAGCCAGAGGTGGTCCCGTCCCATTCCAAGGATGGCGTCGTGTTTGCAGAGAAGTTGTGACCGCTTTGGTTCCAGACCGCAGCGCCTTGAGCAGGCTCAAGCAAACTGACGGAAGGAAGGCTCGTGCCACTTCCCCATGCATAGGTGATGCTCACAGATGGTTGGTCTGCTTCCACTGCTGCTTCCGAAGAATGGAAGATTGTGGAGATGGTGCCTGTGCTCGAGTAATCCCCGTGTTCACCGCGTCCGACAATGATGTAATCGGCAGGATCATTCGAGGAGGCGTCAAGCCACGATTGGAGGCTGGCAGTAAAGCCAAACTCGAACCTTGAAGCGGTTTGCGAAGAGTTGATCGCGGTTGCGGTGGCACTTGAGGAGAAAGCGCGGCCGCCATCTTCCCAATCGTTACCATTCCCATTTGAGCCTCGGTTCCATGTGAGTTCATCTTCAATCCAGATGTTTGATTCCATTTCATGCATCGACAGGATGGTGGAGCCCGAGTTGGATTGGCGCTGAAGTTCGACGTTCGCGTCGAGGATGGTGGCGTTTGATGGAAGACCAAGCGCACCAAGGTCCATTCGGAAATGGATGATTGATTCCTTGTTAGAGGTGAGTGTGGAGACCAGTGTGGTTTGATCACCATATTTGGTGTTCCGACTGAGTTGGTTGGCGTAGGCGTCTTCGATGAAGGCATCTGGAAGGCCAAGGTCATCGACAAACACTTCGATGGTTGCGGTGTTGTCCCCGTTATCGGTGACATCGTGGGCTGGAAGGAGGAAAGATTCGGATGACCAAGAACTCAACGTGCTTGTTGTGTCCATCGAACGGTACCGGTAGTGAACCAACGTACCATTGTCAAATTGTTCAGTTGTAGGCACTTGGTAGAAACCAGATGTGGAGGTGGTTGTAAATGAGTTCCACATGTTGGAATAATGCCATTCAAGATCAAGGCTGGTCTTGAATTCAGAATCGAGTGAGAATTGATACTCAACGGCATCTCCTGAAAGTGAATCATAGGTAATCATTGGAGCACGGGCCGCTGTGAGAATGAAATCATCCGTCATCAACGCATGGCCGTCCTGTGCAAAGGTGGAGTCCATTGAACCGCCGGATCCTGCGGCAGTGCTCGACGAATCAATGGTGAGCGTGGGTCGATTGTTCGGGTTGGAACTTTCGAGCAACTCACACGTGTACATAGCACCAGTTCCCGCCACCAGCAAATTGAGTTCACTGTCGCCGTTTGCTGCCGCCGATTGTGCATGGGCGGTCACGTTGAGATTGAATGTCCCGTTAGCAGATGTGCGGAAAGGAGGCTCCCAAGCCCCACGGTCGCTGAGACCATCCGCGCCTTGCTCGTCCCAAGGGGCGTTTGAATCGCTCTGCATCCATGTTGCCTCGGAATCATTCCAAGTTGCAACACTTGCCGTATACACATTGATTTGTGTCATAGAAACGGAATCGGTTGTACAAACGAGTCCAAGGGTGGCTGACTGAATTGAAGATGAGGAGGTCAGATTCATCGGGAAGGTGAAAAGAAGGCGACTTTCCGCTGCAAACTCGGAAATGCCAAGGTCGCCGGCGCCCGATTGGTTGCCGACGGTGTTTGGGCTGGTGTCCGAAATCACTGAGTCGTAGGTTGGGGCATCGGTAGTCGTCACGCTGTAAACGATGGACTGCTCATCCAGAGAAGGTTGATTTGGCACAGCACTGGGCACCAATAGATCGGCAAGAAGGAACATCATCACAAGAAGAAGTGCCGTTGAGGTTCGACGGGATTCTGACGCGGTACGCATGGGACTCGATGTCCTCTCTGCCTGCGCCATATACTGTCTTTTCGCTTGAATGTCATTCAAACCATCACCTGAATCGATTCGATCTGACTTAACTTTTACAAAAATTTCCGTTGATTGAGAGGCCAATGTTGAAGGGCGCTCGCCGTCAAGAGGAACCCATGAGCGAACTCTGGGTTGAGCGTCACAGACCACAGGCCGTGAGTGAAATTCGTGGCCAACATGCCATTGTTCAACGCTTAGCTGTCTATTCCGAAAAGAAGGAATTTCCTCACCTGTTGTTCGCCGGCCCTCCCGGCACTGGGAAAACAACTGCAGCAATGGCCTTGACCAAGGATGTCTTTGGCGAAGAGTACCGCAGAAACCTGCTCGAAATGAACGCATCTGATGAGCGGAAATTGGAAAGCATCCGAACGAAGGTGAAGCAATTCGCACGAACCTCACCCTATGGCGGCGCCCAGTTCAAGATCATCTTCCTCGACGAAGCTGATGCGTTGACAAATGACGCTCAAGGGGCGCTTCGTCGCATTATGGAACAGTATGCTGAAACCTGCAGGTTCATCCTCTCTTGTAACTACTCGTCCAAAATCATCGAACCTATTCAATCAAGATGCGCAGTGTTTCGATTTCGACCATTGTCGGATGCTGATGTAAACGCTCAAATCCACCATGTCGCAGAAATCGAGGGCGTGAAACTGGAGGATGATGCAGGTGACGCATTGACCCGTATTTCGCAAGGCGATTTGCGCAAGGCGCTGACAGGGCTACAAGTTGCATCGGCCATCAACATGCACATCACGCGGGACCTGATTTACGAAACATCTGCAACCGCCCCACCGGAAGCATTGCATCAGTATTTGATGGCGTGCAGAGACGATGGATTCCATGCCGCACGGCGAAGGCTGCGGGAATTGCTCGATCGCTACGGTCTCGCAGGAACTGATTTTGTGAATCAACTGCACCGAGAACTCTACACTGCTGATTTCCTGAATGAAGATGCCAAACTTGACCTCACAGAATGGATGGCAGAAGTCGAGTACCGTCTGGTCGAAGGTGGAGGGGAGCAAATACAACTCGATGCACTCACGGCACGACTTGTGACGCACCTCCGTTAATTTCACTTTCACTTTTAGTTTGAAGGGTCAATGAAAACAACAGGGTCCATACGCCGACCCCACACCATGAACGCAACCACTGCACGACTCAACGATGCTCTTTGTTGGACGCCACTCGCCCCGTTAGTACGAGCGGCTCGCAAGTATAGAATCGGGCGTCGAACGCGTGAACAGAACGATGTCCACAGGATCTCTGTGTTGTTGAGTTCAATCATGCTCGCTCATGGCGACATGCTCTCATGAATCATCTGCTTCAGGCAATTCTTCTACGATCCGAAGCGTCCACGTGTAGCTGCGTGTGTTCTCCCAAGGATCCCCATCTTCTGTAATTAAGACCGAAATGGTGTGAATGCCGATGTTGAGGCCCGTCTCAGACAGCAACACAGCAAACGGCTGATCGCTCTCGCCGTGTGGCAACAAGTTCGGTGTCCCAGATGTGTTATCGAGGGTGCGCCCAGTGTTGATTTGTTCCAAATGTTCGTCCCAGAAGGTTGAGTTGGAAGCGAGTTCCTGATTGCTCGCATCGTTATTGTCGAGAACAACTGTGACGGTCGCACCATCCGAATTCACATTGTCAGCGAGTCCGAACATCAACCAAACTTCACCTGAAAGGGTTGCACCTTGCGCCACTGTCCATGTGATTTCGCCGTCCTTGCCGTTGTCATTGGCAAACACCAATTCTGTGCCGTCGCTCGTTGCGACGGTCCATTCGCCAGACAGTTGAGGGGCAACAATGTCACCCAGTGGTGGATTCACCAGCATGAAGGAAAGAGCAAGGAAGGTGAACATGTGCAAGAAGCCAGATTTGAACCAAGTCCCGCGTGTGTAGTGCTCCATGAATCGCTCTGGCATGACAATGCGATGAACTTGAGGAATGAGCACAATAGCGGCGAGCGGGAGCAGATAGAGGATGTCGGATTTCTCTGGATCGGTACCTGGCATCAAGACATAGCGCATCAACAATGACACCACAACAGAGAACGTCAGCACAAGCCACATCGAGGCAGTGTCTGCTCGTTCCTTTCCGACATAGGTCACTGGATCGAAGGCTTCGATTCCCATGTCTTTCCCAGTCCGGCGTTTTTTCCGTTCTTGGGTTCCATCAGAGGACCTGCGTTTTTGTTCAGCAGCGGCCGCAGCCATCGCCGTATTTAGGTCCACCATGAACCGCCCTGTGGCGTGAAGTGAATGAAGGCTACGGTCAAAATACCATCTTGAATCGGCCGTATCATTCAAAGGGGGAAGGCGGCACGGGGGAACCAAGCCGGGGTGGCGTAGTTGGTGGCGCGTCGGACTCATAGGGCAGCCTTCAAGGCAATCGTATGACGTGCAAACCCCTTGTGGTGTCTGAGACATCCGAAGGTCGCGGGTTCAAGCCCCGCTCCCGGCACCAATCCAAATCATAGGGCGTTGAGCATGCCGTGCCAATCGCTTCCTCCCTTGGCGATAATGCGAACCCTTGATGTGCCCTCGTCCGTTGGCAGATTCATGATTGATGCTCCACGTCCCGGTGAACGAGTCAAGATTGAGGTGGCCAGCCATAACGGGACCACAACTCTGCAGGGCATTGTATTGCACCCTGCAGCACCCCGACACATCACGCTCAAACTGGTGAACGGCTACAACGCTAGTTATCCACTCGATGCGGTTGAAACGATTGAAATCATCGGAGAATACAGCGCACCACAACCAACCCCTCCTCAAATCATTGAAGCTTCAAACGAACTTCCCCGGGTTCGAATCCTCCACACTGGCGGCACCATTGCATCCAAGGTCGACTATGCGACTGGAGCCGTGGTTGCGCGCTTTGAACCCGAAGAACTCGTAGCAAGCCTTCCGGAATTGAGTGAAATCGCTCAGATCGAGGCGGTGAAACTTGGCAACATGTTCAGCGATGACATTCGTCCTCAGCACTGGAACGCCATTATTGCTGCTTCGAAAAAAGCATTCGATGATGGTTGCAGAGGTGTTGTCGTGACGCACGGCACTGACACCCTTCACATCACATCTGCTGCCATCGGGCTCGCATGGGCGGCGCGAGGCGGCACAGCCCCCGGGCCAATCGCTTTCGTCGGATCACAGCGCTCATCAGATCGTGGTTCTTCAGATGCTGCCGAGAACTTGCTGTGCGCTGTTCATTGGGCTGCGAATGGGCCCAAACCATTGGGCTCGCACAGCGACACGTCCGTTGTCATCATGCACGCCAATGCAAATGATGGCGTGTGCTCCGTACTGCCTGGAACAGGTGTTCGCAAAATGCATACATCGAGAAGAGACGCATTCCACGCTGTGAACAGTGAGCCACTCGGGATGATTCATATTGAAAACGGAGCCATCGAACATACCCTTCATTCCACCTATGCTGAAGCCATTCAAGACAGCCCTCGACGAGCGATCGCTGAACGACCAGACGCGTATGAGCCCGGCGTTCGGATTGCTCAGTTCACTGCTGGCCCTTGGTTGCATGCAGAACAAATCGAAGCCGTAGCACAAAGCGGCGTTCAAGCCATCGTCATTCACGGAACAGGCCTCGGCCACCTCCCAATCGATGACCCCGGCAAAGATGCTCCGGAAAACACAAAGATTTGGCGAACACTCACTCGATGTGTCAACCGGGAAATCCCGATTGTCGTCACCTCCCAATGCATTCATGGCCCTATTGACCTGAATGTCTATTCGAAAGGACGCAAACAAATCGACATGGGCATCATTGGCCATGGAAGTGTAGCATCCCCTGAAACAATGATCGTCAAGGTCCATTGGGCTTTGTCGAACTCAATGACAGTTGCGGAAGCGATTGCTACAGATTTAGCAGGAGAAGGGCGAAATACCCTCATGGCTTAAGCGTTTTAATCAAAAACCGAGACGGAGTGGAGATGGTATGGCAGGGAACTCGAGTGACCGTCTCGAAGACCTCCAGTTCAAGCGAGAGCAGGCTCGACTTGGCGGGGGTTTGAAGCGTCAAGAAGCGATTCGGGCGAGCGGTCGGGGCACAGCACGGGACCGTATCGGGCTGCTGTTGGATGAAGGTTCCTTCATCGAAATTGATTCCTTCGTGACCCATCGAACAACCGACAATGGGATGTTCTTGCACCACACCATCGGAGATGGTGTCGTTGCGGGACATGGAACAATCGAAGGGCGTCGCGTCTATTGCTTTGCGCAGGATTTCAGCGTCCACGGCGGCAGCATGGGTGAGATGCACGCCAAGAAAATCGCGAAAGTGGTCGAGATGGCAGATCGAGTCAAAGCCCCAATCATCGGATTATGGGATGGTGGAGGTCAGCGCGCTCACGATGGCGTGGCCGCCCTCGCAGGCACGGGCGAGTTGTTAGACAGGCTTGTTCAATGCAGCGGCCGCATACCAATGATTTCACTTGTTCTCGGGCCTGTCGTTGGCGTTTCAGCGCTTGCCGCCAGCCTTGCAGACTTTACCATCCTCGGCGAAGAACATGGTCAACTCTTCCTATCCTCGCCTCTTGAAACCCCAGAGGTGATCGACGGCGAAGTCGACGCCGCCGGCCTCGGTGGAGCCAACCTTCACGCCTCACGTTCCGGTATTGCCTGCATGATTGCAGAGGATGAAGAAGACGCATGCACCTTGGCAGCTGAAATCCTCTCATTCTTGCCAGACCACAACATGGCAGACCCCCCCTTTGAAGAAACGGCAGACCCTAAAAACCGAAAAAACACCGTCCTCGAGACCCTCGTGCCCGATAATCCAAACAAGCCATATGACATGGTCAAGGTGGTTGAAGAAATCGTTGACGATGGAATCTTTGTCGAGTTGTTCGAAGCGTATGCAGACAACATCATCATCGGGTTTGCTCGACTTGAAGGACGCACGATTGGAGTTGTTGGCAACCAACCAAAGGTTTTGGCGGGTTGTTTGGACATCGATGCATCGATCAAAGCAGCCCGGTTCATCCGCACCTGTGATGCGTTCAACATTCCTCTTGTCACCTTCGAAGATGTCCCTGGGTTCCTACCGGGCGTTGTTCAAGAATGGGGCGGCATCATTCGGCATGGTGCGAAGTTGCTGTTTGCCTATGCCGAAGCAACGGTACCGAAATTGACGTTGGTAACTCGAAAAGCCTACGGCGGCGCTTATTTGGCCATGTCTTGCAAGCACTTGCAAAGCGATTACAACGTCGCATGGCCCACAGCTGAACTTGCAGTCATGGGAGCAGATGGCGCAGTCAATATTATCCATCGACGGGAAATTAATGCAGTTCCGGAAGAGGAAAAAGAAGGCGTTCGCCAAAGACTCGTGGCCGAATACAAGGCCAAATTTGGCGACCCGTATGTGGCCGCTCGCAATGGATGGCTGGATGATGTCATCGAACCTGAAGAAAGCCGAATGCGTCTTTGTCGCGCCCTCAACATCCTCCGCTCAAAGCGTGAATGGAGCCCACCAAAGAAGCACGGCAACATCCCGCTGTGATCATTGCTTTGCACGGGCACGAGCAAGCAATCCACCTGCTTCCGCCTCGGTTGCTTCGACGGCTGCTGGGGCTTCTTCTGTCGCAAACCCTGTCACCTGTCCCGAACCTTGTCGGCGGGAGAGCAGAACGATGATGGCCACCGCAAGCAGAAGAATGGCGCCAATGACACCGATTGTAACGAGCGGGAGAGCGCCTGATGAATCGTCTGTCTGAACGACTGGCGAAGTATTGTCTATGCCTCCTGAAAGATTGACGGAAAGGTAGGCTACAGATTCCATTCCGAGGTCTGCATCGATCACAGCAACTCGCAACTCCACAGTACCGTTCGCATTCGCAGGGTATTCGATGAATGTGAGGCAGCGGTTGGTTGCTGTCGATACATCAAGGCTGCACGAATGGCTCAGATTTTCGAGCATCGTGCCAGCAACTGAAACATTCGCTTCAGATGGGATTGTGCCGTCAGGATCGTAAACCCACCACATCAATCCGCCTGAACGTTCGTCGACTGCATTGAGCTCTTTGATGGTCACAGCGGGGGCATCCGGCACGGCCATCACCGTGATATTGAGCCTGGCCACGTGCGTGTTTTCTCCATCGCTGACATTGAGATAGATCGTATCCTCTCGACCATAGAAATCCATGGCACCGCTAACGATAATCTGAGAAGCAGCGCGAACCACATCGACATTCATCGAGGAATCGCCAATGGTCCAAAACAGTACATCACCATCGATATCCCAAGCCATCTCACTGAGGTTGAGCGCTTTCGAATCGTCTTCATCAATCACGATATCCCAATATGAGGCGTTAATCGTCATAGCGTCATTCACAGGCTCGACATACACGGGCACGTCGATTTCAACAGGGATGTTGACCCCATCGCCAACCAAAAGGTGGAGCACTGAAGCCCCGTTCATGTTGAGACGTGGTGTGACGGTCAACACTCCTTCGCTGATGGTAAAATCGACTGGGCCGTAAGGCCCTTCTGTTTCCCCAGAGATGCTTGCCATCAACATTTCACCTTCCGGATCGTTTACGTAATCTGAAAGAACAACGGATGTCGAACCGCCATCCTCGACCATATTCTGCATAGGTACTGTCTGAGTTACAACCACTGGGTCATCAACAGGTACAATCCGAATCATCGCTTCAACCTCGGCTTCATCGACAACACCGTCACCGTCAGCGCGGAGTTGCAGTCGGAGATCTGCACCATCAACATACTCGCCGGGTGCTGTGTGGGAGACGATCATCGTGTATCCATCTTGACTGATGGATGTGCTAAAGTTTCCAATTGCGCCACCAGTGAGTTCTGCTTCGATAAACAACACCTCTTGCCCATCTGGGTCGAAAGCAAAGAGCGAGGCATCGATTTCGAGGCTTCCCCGTTGTTCAACATCGATGAACGGTACGGGAGCAGTGACCGAGAGAGGTGCATCAGTTCTGTTGAAAGCGTGATGCAGGGTTGTTGGCGCACCCTCAACTCGGATTTCCAAGTGGAATTGATGAGGCCCCGGGGCTACATCAGCCATCACGAATAAGCACTCAGCCTCCCCATTGCTGAGCAAGGTCCCTGAGAATGGCGTCATGCCCACGACGGCACACACAATCTCCACAGACCAATTAGAAGGCAATTGATCGTGCGTGGTGCCGTCCCGAAGGGTCCAAGGAACACGCCAATTCACGGTTTCGGAGGTATTGAAGGAAGTCCGATTTGCTGGGGCAAAGGTGTTGTTCCCGGTTAGGAGAAGGGCGCTGCCTGCAAGGTTTTCCTCAATATAGGCATTCGGATCGCTCAACGTATTCACATCATTCGGCCTGTTTGTTGCCGCTCTAAACGAGGCATGATCGCCTCTCAGGGTGAGATCAAGGTACGGCACGAGGTGATCGGCCGTGTGCTCAATTTGCTGCTCCTGAGTGATGGAAGCATCTTCGTCAGCAAGCGATTCAAAGAATGAAGCCGAGGCTTGGAACTGGTAATGATTGGCACCGAGAAGTTGCATTGCATGCCATCCGAGATCATCCGTCCCATTCAACACGGACGTCACGTCATTGAATTCAGCAACACCATCGAGTGTTCCCGTGATGAAGAGTCCTGTTGATGGTTGTGCAACATCAACAGTCCAACCTTCGGGAGCGAGGTCCAGCCAGTGGTCACCCTCATCCCATGACGAAAAATCTGTCCCTAAACCAAACACTGCGCGAGGCGGCTCGGCATTCGGCGTCGCGTCCCGTTCATTCCAAAATGGCATGACAGCATAGGCAGCAGCAGCACCATGTCCGTGACCGCCAAGGCCCCAGTGGTTCAAATCAACTTGTCCAAAAGACCCCGAGAGACCTTCATTCGATTCATTGAGAGCCACCATCAATTCGTATCCAATTTGGATGGATGATAGAATTGCATCGAAATCTGTTGCCTCTGAGACGCCGGCGTGGACGACGACAATGTGACCGCGCTTAGCGAGAGAGGATGCCAAAAGCATGTATTGCTCCATATCTTCACCATCATCACCAATGAATTGGACCCATGTAAAAGGCCCATTTCCGGCCATGTTTTCCCCTTCACCATCGGCCATTGCGGGGTAGACCACTTGCATGTGAGTGTGCGCATCACCTTCGCCTTGGTGTCCAGTAACCCAACCCACTGGGAAATCAACGCCCTCGTGTTTTGGAACAAATGGCAATGCCTCATCGGGATGATCGGCTGCAACGCTGTGAAAAGGCATCACTAAGAGGAGGGCGGCCATGAGAAGGCAGCGGAAACCTGTTTCGTTCATGTGCGACCCCTAGAATTTGCTTGCGCCGCCCAAATATGAGTCTTGTTCCGTCATGCATACGAATGAAGCAAGGCCTCTGCGTGAATAAGTTGAGTAAGAAGCAGGTCAATTGACGGCAAAATGTGTGCGAGATGAGGGGCCCAAAGTGTGGCCCAGCACGATAAATGTTGGGCGACGAGCATCCATCGTCCGTTCAAGTGAGGGGTTTGCATGGCATCCAGCATACTCTCAACATTTCCTTCAAACGAGGCGTATGCGGCATTAAGGAGAAGGGGGGCTTGAGCGGCTGCAATCTCTGAATCGAAATTGACACCAAACACGGCATCCTTCGCAGAACCCGTACATCGGGCAAGCAATTCATCTGGGAGGGCCCTACGTGATTCAGCAACATGGACTTGACCACCCGCTTCAAGCCATGTAGAGGCGACCGAGCGCGCTGCACCTCCACCACCACACAGCGAAAGTACCGGATGGGAGGAAAAAGAAATTCCGAAGTGTTGAGCTAATGCAACGACACCGGCACCATCCAAACCAGCGCACCACCATCCTTGCCCATCCCATCGAAGAGCATTCACTGACTGGTAACTCATTGAATCGTCAATAGCCGATACTGCAGTGCTCGACAGTTGATGTTTGAGGGGCGAAGTTAGATTCACCCAAATTTCATTGCTAAGAAAACCTGTGGGCAGCGATGGTGTTCTACCCGAATCGACTGAACGAGCGGCCATTGAGACCGCTGCCTCACCCGTTGGTGCAAACCGATCATCTGCATCCTCAACCGCCATGCCTGCTTCGATGGCTTTGTTGAGAAGACCGGTTGTGCGGAATTTACCAAATGGTGCGTTTGTATACGCCCAATCCGGAGCAGAAGGCACTGAGCCAGCGTACCCCCAGGCAAGTGCGTCTTCGATTGTAGTGGTCGGAACAAGATCAGTATTTTTTAATTTTAAATTGAATTCCTTTTGGCCAAGTAAATCCAACATCCTGGCGTGAACTAAGCCAAGCAAGAGTGGTGACAAGGAATGATTGACTGGGTGACCCGCAATTGCATAACGAACCTCACCCATGCCCCGAACAGAGGCTTCAACCCCTTCAACCTCTCCCTCAAAAAACACACCAGTCGGGATAGAATTCAAAAGGGATGCATCGTTAGGTATTTTCATGCAAGCAAACGTCGAAGGAGCGAAGTCCGGACTAATTTCATTGCTCACGGGCCTTCTCGGTGTGTACTTTACCGCCGCAATGTGGATGGAACTGCAAGAGTCCCTTGGAATCTTGATTGGGGCGCCACTTGCGGTTGTTGTCACCACAACGATGCTCATAATTTTTCAATCCAAAAAGCAAGAGCGAGAAATTGGATTGAATGGTGATTACAATCTCCACGAGTCATTTCTTGATGCTAACACAGACCCGCTTGGAGCCCAAAAAGGACGCAATCCGGTCACCCCGATCATTCTTCTTTACGGACTCATCGTGCTCATCAATGAAACCGCCGGCGCTGGAATCATTTTCAACTGAGGCGAGTTCCATGTCCGGCCTCATGGACGTATTCATGATGAAAGAACGTGTGAATGAAGGTACGAACCCCATTTTCATCATACTGGAAAAGGCATCAATTTTGATTGCCCTACTCATCGTTTTCGCTATTGGCCTCGCACTGAACTTACCCGAGTGGGGCGTTGGCACCCTTGTTGGACTTTCTTTGGGACCGATTGTCTACGGGCACTATTACTTTCTTTACATTCGCCCATTAATGGCAAAGAAATCAGGCGAAGATTGAAGACACCACCCTCCGTCTTCAACACGGTGGCACCATGGGCTTAATCGGCGACTTTCTAGATCTCTTAGGACTTGGCGGCATTTCAGGCGTCGATTATTTATTCGCAGCAATGGCCATCATTGGGACATTTTTATTCCTGGTTTACTTTGCGCTAATCTTGATTGGTGGAGCCGCAGATGGAGCGCTTGGTGCAGTCGGTTTTGATGTTGACTTCGACATGGGTGCGGAGGGCGTGTTTCACATGCTCACCCTTCAAGGTCTTCTGAGTTTCATGATGATGTTTGGAATCTTCGGCTTGGCCGTGACACAATCAGGTGGCCCCCCAACCATGGCAATTCTTTCTGGAACCATTGCTGGAACGTTATCCATGTGGTTAATCGGAAAGGTGTTCCAACTCATGAAGGGGCTTGAATCAGATGCCACTGTCAAACATGTACATGCCGTTGGAGCCCAAGGCAGGGTTTACATGACAATCCACCCCGGTCAATCCGGCCAGGTGCAAGTCGAGTTCCAAAGCGCACTGCGAACCTGTACTGCGGTTCTTGAGGACGAAAGTGCAACTCTTGCAACTGGGAAGTTTGTCGAGGTCATTCGCACCATCGGTGAAACCTTGATTGTAAGAGAACTCCATTTGACCGACCAATCGTCGGAGTGATCAGTACAGTGGCCGCTTTAATCGGCCAAATGAAGCCCATGCCATTCGGGTCAAGACTGATAAAGGGCGCATCTTATGGAATGGCATGGCAGGCGAACTTTTAGTTATCGGAATCGGGCTTTTCCTTTTCGTACTCATCGGAACAATCTACGTGGCAACTAAGCGATACAAGTTAGCACCATCTGACCAAATCCTCGTTGTCTATGGTAACGTAAAAGACAAGCAATCAGCCGAATGTATCCACGGTGGTGGAAAAATCGTCTGGCCTCTGATTCAGCACTACGCATACTTGTCACTGCGCCCTATGACGCTCAACATCCCACTCAAGCACGCTCTATCAAAGCAAAACATCCGCATCAACGTTCCATCATCGTTCACCATCGGTATCTCAACAGAACCATCGATCATGCAGAACGCAGCAACTCGATTGCTCGGCCTTCCACAAGGCGACATCGAGAAGCTCGCAGAAGACATCATCTTTGGTCAACTTCGATTGACCGTTGCTTCGCTCACCATCGAACAAGTCAACCAAGACCGTGACTCGTTCTTGCGAATCGTGTTCACCAACGTCGATACTGAACTACACAAGCTAGGATTGTACCTCATCAACGTCAACGTTGTGGACATCACCGACGAGCGCCAGTACATCGAGTCGATTGGTACCAAGGCAGCAGAGACAGCAGTGAACGAAGCACTGGTGGAGACCGCTATTGCTCGCTCGACTGGTGAACTTGGCCGTGCCAAGGCTGATCGAGAGCGTGAAGTTGGTGTCGCACAAAACTCCGCTGAATCCGAAAAGGGTCAGAAGGAAGCAGAAGTCAACCGACGTATTTTCGTTATGCAGCAAGAAGCAATGGGTAAGCAAGGTGAAAACGTTGCAGCCGCAGAGATTGCTGACTTTGAAGCAGATTTGTTGGTCAAGCAAGCAGATGCACGCAAGCGTGCTGAAGTCGCTCAACGTATCGCTCAGAAGGAAATTGAATCCGCTCAGTACGAACTTGAAGGCGAGCGATTGCGTGCTCTCGAAGTTGTTCGTGAAGAAGTCTCCAAGCAAACCGTCGAAATTGCTGCAGAAGCCGAGGCAGAACGCCAACGCCGTATCGCACAAGGTCAAGCCGATGCTACCCTCGCTCGCTACCAAGCAGAAGCGAAGGGTACCAAGGCCGTCCTCGAAGCAAAGGCTGCTGGTTACTCTCAACTTGTTGCAAGTGCAGGTGGCGACGCCCGTGCTGCTGCTACACTCCTAATGGTCGAGAAGATGGAAGAATTGGTTGCACGTCAAACAGAAGCAATCTCCAACCTCAAGATCGACAAGATCACAGTTTGGGACTCTGGAAACGGAGGAAACGGCGAAGGTGGATCAACCTCCAACTTCATCTCCTCTCTCATGCAAAGCCTACCACCAGTCCACGATGTGGCAAAGATGGCTGGCGTTGAATTGCCAGAGTACCTTGGTCACATCAAGGACGAGTGAAGTCAAACGGCGCCCAATTACGGGTCTCCAAACTGCGTTCATAGCGCTGGTTTGAGCCGAGGGATTGAAAGCCAAAACGACACGGACGAAGGTCCATGGCAAGCGACTTGGAAATTGCTCGAGCAGCAACACTCGAACCGATTGAAACCATTGCATGGAAATTAGGGATCTCAAGTCACGAACTTCTACCGATGGGAAGAGGCATGGCCAAGATTACTTGGGAAGCCCTCAGCGAGCGCTTTTCACGACCTCAAGGCAGCCTTGTTCTCGTCACATCCGTCAACCCCACTCCGTTTGGCGAAGGGAAAACAGTGACGACGATCGGACTCACTCAAGCCCTGTGCGCCATTGGCCAATCTGCAACATGTGTGATTCGTGAACCATCAATGGGTCCAGTGTTTGGCATCAAAGGTGGTGCAGCGGGTGGCGGTCAGTCTCAAGTCCTCCCAATGGAAGAAATCAACCTCCACTTCACAGGAGATTTGCATGCCGTTACATCGGCGCATAACCTTCTTTCTGCCCTCGTCGACAACCATATCAAACATGGAAACGCGACGAAGCTGGATCCAACTCGTATCTTCTGGCCAAGAGTCATCGACATGAACGACCGTGCGTTGAGAGATGTCACCGTTGGCCTTGGTGGGCCCGCGAACGGAAACCCACGCCAAGATCGATTTGACATCACTGCAGCGAGCGAAGTCATGGCGATCTTGGTTCTTGCTAAAGACTACGCAGATTTGCGAAGCCGTCTTGGCAACATCGTGGTTGGTCAATCGACAGAAGGGAATCCAGTAAAAGCAGAAGAAATCGAGGCTGCGGGCGCCATGGCACTCCTGCTCAGAAATGCGTTCCTGCCAAACTTAGTTCAAACGCTTGAAGGGAATCCAGCCTTCATTCATGGCGGACCATTTGCAAACATCGCTCATGGTAATTCAAGCATCATAGGCGATCGATTGGCGCTTGGAGCTGCAGATATTGTGGTCACTGAAGCAGGCTTTGGTTCCGATATGGGCGCAGAGAAGTTCATGCACATCAAAGCAGCAAACTCAGGCAAAGCCCCAGATTGTGTGGTCATGAACGTCACGGTTCGTTCGATGAAGTTGCATGGTGGCGCCTTTGGTAGCCGTGGAGGCTACCGACCAAGTCGAGAAGAATTGGACGCTGAGGACATTGAAGCCGTGAAGCGAGGAGCTCAAGGAAATCTAGACCGACACATAAGGAACATGGCCGGATTTGGCATGCCAGTCATCGTATCAATCAACAGATTCACAGCAGACACCGATGGGGAACTCGACGCCTTGTCAGCGGCGGCACGGGCAAGCGGAGCACACGCAGTCACACTCACCGAAGTCCATGCCAATGGCGGCAAGGGCGGAGAACCATTGGCCAAAGCAGTTGTTTCAGCCATTCAAGACCACGTTGCAGCAGGCCGCCCGTTCACACCCCTTTTCCTCAAAGATGCCCCCGTAATGGAGAAGGTTAACGGAATTGCAAAGCGAATCTACAAGGCGGAAGGCGTCGATGTCGAAGCCAAGGCAAAGAAACAACTTGCGGCGATCGAATCCTGGGGCTATGGTCACCTGCCCGTGTGCATGGCCAAGACACAATACTCATTCTCACATGATGCAGGCCAACTTGGAGCCCCCGTCGGGTTCACAATCCCTGTCAGAGAATTCCGCCTAAACGCCGGAGCAGGTTTCATTGTGGCCGTGCTTGGGAACATGATGACCATGCCAGGATTGCCAAAGCGACCAGCAGCAGCAGATATGGACATGGATGAGAACGGCCACTTAATCGGCGTATTTGGGTGAACAGGATGAAAATTTTGAAACGCGAGCCCGCCGTTTGGCGTTTGCGTGTCGAATCCGACGATGACCTCTGGACACTCTCCCACCTCGCTCGCCCGGGTCTTCAACTGGGAATGCTAGGCGAGCGACGTGACCAAACCACTTCTGGTGAAGAGGGAGGGCGGGCTAAGGTTGCAGAGCGAAAGAAAATGTGGATTCGCCTCAACATAGAATCAACGGAGTACCAGCCGTTTAGTGAATTGCTCAGGATTCATGGAATCATTGACGAAGCAAAATTCGATGTGGGCTTGCATCATACCCATGTAGTTGAAGTTCGGGATGATGTTGAGATCACGGCCGCAACAGCCTTCACCACGGCAGACTACGATTTACTGCGCGAATCTGAAAAGGCGGCACAACAAGTGAGTGTCGCTCTCGCAATGGTAGAGACAGACGAAATTGTATTGTTTTACATCACGCCAAGGGGTCTCAAAGAAGGAGCAACATGGACAATGCGTGGTGGAGGAAAACGTGGCGACATCAAGCAATCTTCCGGGGTCACCGCAACGTTCCGGTCGAATATCATCAAGGCTGTCAAAGCCACACTGGATGAAACGACACCACTTCTTCTCTGTGGGCCCGGTCATGCAAGGGAAACGCTGCTCAAGGAGTTCCAATCATCTGGCGAAGTACGATTCATGAAGTCAATCGCGACTTCAATGGCAGGACGGGCTGGTGCGAATGAATTGCTTCGAGAAGGACTAGCTGGCGATTTACTCAGCGAATACGCAATCACAAAAGAGACGACCCTGCTGGAGGAAGCATGGAAGCGACTGTCGACAAACGGCGCGGTAGCCTATGGGCCAAAGGACCTCATGAGGGCCATGGAGGAAGGTGCCATTGAGACGTTTTTGATCACTGCAGAACTGCTTCGAAGCACAGAAGCATCCATTGGCGGCATGCAATGGTCCACATGGGTCAACGGACTCTCTTCCATCGGGGCAGACCTAATCCAGTGCTCTTCTGACCACGATGCCGGCCAGCAGTTGATTGGAATGGGTGGGGCAATCGCCCTTTTACGCTACACAATGTGAGGGCAAATAATGAGAATTGTGACCCTCGATGAATTGGGAGAGAACCCCCGGCAATCAATGGCTGGCGCACGTTGGTTGGTGTTGAACGGATCTCAAGTCGCTCAATCCTCTGGATTGTTGATGTTCACCGAACTTGACGACATCCTCGTGGCAGTCGACCACCGAGGCACAGTACCGCAACCAGGGTTGTGGCAGCGAGCCGTACACTGCATCATGATTGATGGAAGTATGGAGGATGCTGAAGCATTTCGACGTTCCTCAGGCATCACGAAGGTGATTGCCCAATCACATGAAGCGATTGAAACTCACCTATGGTAGATGGGTCTGGAGGGATTTGAACCCTCGATCAACGCCGTGTAAGGGCGGTGTCATAACCACTAGACCACAGACCCAGCCCTTCGTGGAAGCCCCGGTTCTTGAAGCCATTGTAGGAGGGTTAACCTCAAAGGCGATGAGTTGCGCCCTTGAAATGAATGGATGAAGATGTCCAAGCAGCCGCTGCTCGGCTGGTGCGCCGCCTCAAAGAGGGTGGCCACACCATCACCGTTGCAGAATCTTGTACGGGAGGATTGCTCGCAAGTGCCTTCACTGATATTGCAGGTGCCTCGCAATGGTTCAACCAATCGTGGGTCACATATTCCAATGAAGCCAAGATCACCGAACTTGGCGTCAGCGCCGACCTTTTGGAAAAGAAAGGGGCCGTCTCAGCTGGTGTCGCCATGGCGATGGCGCAAGGTGCTGTCAAGCGAGCGAAAGCGAGCATTGCTATTTCGATCACCGGAATCGCTGGACCATCGAACGATGGGACCAACAAAAAAGTCGGCATGGTGTATGTTGGCATTGCCTCCTCGACGAACTGGGCGAACGCAGAATCCACACAGATTGGCGGAAACAGAGCAGAGAATAAAATCGCCTTCGTTCATTTTGCCCTCCTCACAGCCATTCGTTGCTGGGACGATGCAATGGCCCTTGCCGAGGAAAACAAACGGGCTGAAGATGAAGCATTGATTGCGAAGGCCAAGGCCGAGGCACTCTTTGAAATTGAACGGGCACAGCGTGATGCCGCTGCACGTGAAGCCACGCCTTGGAAGGACGATGCTTGGGATGGCACAGGGGACCAAACCACCAAAGACGATGACATCGATTCAGACATCGAGTGGTAATTCACTTTCGCCTTTCAGACCTCACCCACCGGTGTGCTTTTGGAGGGGCTACGACACCTTGAGCGCATGGGTGCCCCGTGGGAAGAGATTCTCCCTGTTCTTCGGAAGAGGGGCATTGTCCCAACTGCATCCGTTCGCCAAGATTTAATCGAGTTGGATGACCTTCAATCCGTGCTTGAGTGCGCAGAAGCGGTTGGATTTGACCGCGGCTTCCTCACTGCGGAGATCCTCGAAGACATGATGGCGGTTTGGCGAGGAAAACAGCGAATGATGGCAGCTTCATCCACCAAATCGACAGTCGCCCCTGCCCTTCCTACAAAAGCGGTACCAGTGCAAGTGGCAACCGATCTTGGACGTACGATTGCCCCTGTCCACGAACCAGAACCTCTTGACGTTCGATTCCGAAACAATTTACCAGACTGGAAAGTGTCAGATTTTAGCGAGCATGCGAGTGATGCGTCGAGTGACATCTTGGTTCACTTTGACATCACAGGAAACAGCACAACAGAAGGTAAAATGTCGGACATCACCTCATGCTTCAGCGACCGTTTGCAGAGCATTCGAAAGATGATTATCCAAAATTCAAGGCTCCCGAGAACTCCGACTGAAATCGCACGGCTGCACGCAGAAAGCAGTCGCTACCAAGGCTATGAGAACAAAGCCGTGGCTATTGGTCTTGTGAATGAACCGCGTTACACCAAGAATGGACATCTAATTTGGAATCTCGAAGATGAAACAGGTGAACTGACCTGTTTGCTCACCAAGCGAAAGGGCGATGATCGTGATCGTGCCCACGAGCAAATTCTCGAAGCTGGATTGATGCCGGATGATGTGCTCGGAGTCTCGGGGACATTCAGTCAAACCGGTGACATGTTCTATGTTGACGATTTGCATTTCCCGATGAAAGATCGGCACGTAAAGGCAAGCGCAGAGCATGGCGTCAGTGTGGCATTCCTATCTGATATTCACGTCGGATCCAAGACCTTCCTTGAGGCACAATGGCACAAGATGGTTCGATGGTTCCACACCGACCCTCTTGCTAAGACCATCAAGTACCTCATTCTGTCAGGGGATTGCGTCGATGGTGTAGGAATATATCCCGGGCAAGACAGCGAGTTATCCATCCCCGATTTGTTTGGACAGTACCAAGAATTTGCACGCTTGTTGGAACTGCTACCCGAATGGGTCGAGTGCGTGATGCTCCCTGGAAACCACGACGCAGTTAGGCCCGCAGAACCCCAGCCTACATTCGAAAAAGACATCCAGCAAGATTTCAACACCACTACGTTCGTTGGAAATCCGTGTGACTTTTCGCTGCATGGCGTTCGCTTGTTATCCTATCATGGAAAGTCAATTGACGATTTCGTGGCAGGGCTTCGAACCGTGACGTATGCCGATCCGGTGGAAGCAATGCGACAAATGCTCCGCAGGCGCCACTTAGCCCCCCAATGGGGTGGAAAAACGCCATTGTCTCCCGAACCAGAAGATGGGCTTGTAATCCGTGAAGTTCCGGATATCTTCGTAACCGGGCACGTGCATGGGCATGCCTGTGTTGACTACAAGGGCACGACGTTGATTTGTTCGAGCACATGGCAGGATCAAACATCCTACCAACGGATGCTTGGTTTCCAACCGAAACCGTGCATGCTGACAATTGTCAATCTCAAGAGTCACGCAACAACGGCCATACCATTTGCGTGATGTTCAAACACCAAGATATGGCGCAACATCGAGCAGGTTTTTCCCCATCACAATAGGAACGCCGGCTTCCTCAAAGGATGAAACCGATGAATCACGTGTCGGATTGAACCCTATGAAATGACCTCCCTCGATGTGCATTGACAAGTCCATCTCGGAATCACCGAGACTGACACAACCTTCTGGTTGCAAGTTATTCATTTGCAACAGACGTTCGATGATTTCGCCTTTGCCAGTAGCATGGAGTCGACACACGCCCTCGTCACTCAAGGTGTCATCTTCATTGAATACAAATCCATTTGCAATCCAATCATCAACCTTCAGCATTGCAGCAATGGAGGCTACAAATAAGTCAACACCAGCGCTCACAATGGCGACAAAAATGCCTTTGTCTTGCAGTCGTTGCACGAGCTCTCTGGCACCAGACATGAGTTGCACTCCGGCATAAGCGCGGAACAAGTCATCCCTGTGAATTGGATCCTCGATTGATTTCCATTTCTTGATATCAAGGCGCATGAATTCTGTGTCGGTAATCTCGCCTCGAATGAATCGTTGCAAGTTCTCAGAGTTGTCGGTACCGAAGTGATCGTGCAGGGTGCGCCAAGAACTGACAGCATCGACAAGCACACCATCGCAATCAAACACCACACATGTCACATCAGTGAGCGGGCTTGGTGCCGTAGGAAGGGTGTTCATGCTTTACCGAGGCCCGTCTGCTTTGAAAGGCTTCGCAACCAACTTCGAGAAAAAGAAATCACAGATGTGACAAAGAAAGTGGGGGGCCGAAGACAGGGGGCCCCTTTCGGAAACCCCCTGCGTTCGGGCAGGCTTTCCACCGCTCGGGTGGATCATCCCATCACTGGGATGTTGGGAGGCAGAAGGGAAAGGGACCTGAGCCCCTTTCCCTAATGCGTCCGATTGTCTTCACGTCGGTCTTGAACCTCAAGCCTTGGTGTCGTATGACAAATCGTTCCAGGTCTTGAGCAAAGCGCCCTTGCCTACGTTAGGTGCGTAGGTCAACTGGATTGTCACGTCTTCCAAAGGTGTGCCGTCTGGGGCGTGGGTTCGCACAAAGATGGTGTCTCCAGTGTTGAAGGTTGAAACAGAGTCTGCTCCTTCCTTGTTCACTTGGTCGACAAAGGTGACGAACTCGTCACTGTTGTCCGGGTTGAACCCGTAGACACCGTTTGTGTCAGCCATGTTGGCATCATGCGTTGCCGTGTTTCCGTCTGCATCAGTGTAGATGATTCGGAGCACAACAGCTTGTGTTGCCAAGTCTGTTTCAGACGCTTGCACTGTAATTCGCCAGTGGCCGGTCTCAGCATCGAAGCCGTCGATGTCTTCGATATCGAAGGTGATCCGAGGAACACCCTTGGTATCGACATCAGCGAGGCTGCTTGCCCAAACGTAGATCACACCAGAGAGCACGACGGTGATAGCGACCATCAAGATGGTAGCAATCACTGGGCTCACTGCAGCGTCGTCATCGACCATGGTCTCGGCGACTTCTTCTTCATCGTCAGCACGGCGGCTGGAGAAGGCGAGGGCGCTCACGAAGAGACCAGTTAGGCTGACCACAACGATGCTTGGTGCAAACGATGGGACCGAGGAGGCACCGATGGTACGAACAACGCTTGGGAGCGATTGGCTCGTAGCCTCGAAGGTGCCCGGTGGCTGGTTGGCATGGTTACAGATCGAGCCGACTTCAAGGGACGTCATTCGGTTGTTACACCAGTTGCTGTCCTCAAGGAGTGGTCGACGCTCGGAGGTCTGAGTAGCGTTGCTACCGTACTGTCCAGGCTTGGACCAGTCAGCGCCCTGGATGCCGTTGTTGTTGGCACGGTGGGATGCTGGGTCGTCGGTCTGGAAGCGGTCCGAGACTGCTGCAGTCAAGTCACATGGGTCATTCAAGCAGGTCAGAACATCCATTTCAACCCACACGTTGGTGGTATCCTTGGTGATGTAGACCATTTCATCGAAGTTCACAGTTGTTCCATAGGATGGAACAGTGTAGTATCGAGTTGGCTCGTCTTCTGTGTGGCCGTCCGAGTGGAAGGTCACAGCTAGCATGTGATCGTAGGTGAACGGTCCTTCGTCGCCACCAGCGCCGACCTTGACAGTGACTGGCACGTAGGTACCGGTCATGATGTTGGTCACGCCGTTGAAGTCGAAGCCAGAGACGCTGTCTAGGTAGTAGTCAGCGACTTGCTCACGAACGTTTTCGACACGGACACCAATTTCGATGTCATCTTGGCCTTGTTGGTAGGCTGCGATTGGCATCAATGCGGTGTCGTAGTTTGGCACGTAGCTTGGGGCAGTTGCGGTGTCCTCGAGGACCAAGCGGATCTTACAGAACTCGGAGCCAGATGGACCGATTTGGTGGATACCGTTGTCGTTGAGGTAGTCGATTTCCCAATCCTTAGCGTTGGTCGTTGCATCAGGGATCAGTGTGAACACGAGTTGGTCACCAACGATGGTTGTGGTGAAGTAGTTCGTGTATGTGCACTGAACGGTTGATTCAACGGTCCATGTGAGGTCAGTGAGGTTGTGGTCAACATCAGACATCACAGCGCTTAGGTCGTAGGTCAAGTTGTCAGTCGACGTATCGTCTTCCATCAAGCTGATTTGCCAAGGTGCAACAGGGATGGAGCCGTTACCGGCTTCCATGACCGTACCGTTCTGTCGGTCCCAAGTAGGGATTACAGGTGCGTCGTTGACTGGTGCAACGGAGAAGTCGACATCGTAAGGAGTCGCTTCACTGTTTTCCACAGCGTCGTCAGACAAGGTGAGGGTCACCGTACAGGTACCACCGAGTTCGTTGTTGGTGTTCTCGGTAATGACAAGCTCGTTGAGTGCGTTGACTTCAACGCTGAATGCGATACAGTCAGTTACGCTTGCGTCCCAGTCGTAGACTTGGCGGTCGGGCGATTGCTCGTTTGCCATGTCACGGACGTAGGACTTGCTTGCGTTCGACACGTTTCCGAGGAACTTGCTGTGAACACCAAAGCCTTCTGCGAGGATGTTGGTGAATGCGTCATCTTCGGAGAAGATTGGCATGCAGTCAAGGTCTTCCACATTGCAGATCACAGGTGCGTCGTTGACGTTAAGAACCTCGAACGAGATGTTCTTGGTATCAGACAATCCGTTGCTGTCGACAACACTGAACTCGTATTCCATGGTACCAAATTGGTCATCCAATGGTGTGATGGTCACAGCGTGTCCGTTCTGGGCCCAGTCGACGAGAACATTGTCGTAAGCGACAAGGTTTCCAGCGGTGGAGGACCAGGTGAGGTCAGCCTCGAGGTCTTGCACATCGTCAGCCATGTTGGTGAGGCTGAAGGTGTAAGCACCGGAGTCTTCGTCCACGGTCACGTCAGCCAACGAGGTCTGAATTTCTGGGCAGGCACGGGCCATGTCCATGTTCAGGTTCACGTTGGTAGCGAGCGAGACATCTTCGGTGGTTGCCCAGTCGAATTCACAGTCTGCTTCGGTCTTGATCATCACATCGTAGTTCTTTGCTGCACTTGGCGTGTTGCTGCCCTTGTAGGAGCGGTACACAAGCACTTCATCAGCGATATCACCAGTCAACAAGTCGTCGTGCGTGAGCTCGACGGTCATGTATTCAGTGAAGCTTTGCAAGGTGTTTGCACTGTCGATGGTTTGAGTCGGGTGAACCGTGCTCACATCTGCAGTGGTCTCGCCTTGGACGATGGCCACAATGTCGACTTGGTCAGGAGTTCCACCAATTCGTGAGAATGGGATGGAAATCTCTGCGAACGATCCGGAGAAGTCCACATCAACAGTTGCCGAGCTGAGGGATGTTGGTCCCCAGCCGAGGAAACCGTAGCTGTACAAGTCGTAAGAGGACTCACTGTCTGCCCAAAGCACGTAGTTTGCTTGGAACGGTAGTGTGTGTTCTCCACCGAGGTTGTATCCTGTGCTGCTTCCTGCACCATCGACGCTGAGGTAGATGAGCAGATCGCTGGTGGAGAGGTCTTCACCGGTCAAACCGATGTAGAGGTCATCACCTTCGATGTAGGTCACCATCATGTCGTTGGTTCCGTCACCGCTCATCATACCTGGCATAGCGTATCCAGATGGGTTGAGGGCGTTTCCACCGTTCCAATCTGCATCCGATCCGTCAACGTTCATGACTTCAGGCTGGAAGCTTGTCGACACGTAAGAAGCACGGGTTCCGTCAGTTGACTGAATGAGCATGCTGACTTCCTTCGTTGGCGTCGAGGTCAAGTGAGTCGAGGTCATCGAGAACAAGTTTGCTTCGTCAATGGTTGCAGACGAATCGACAATCAACTTCGAGGCATCGATTGTGTTACCAATCGAGGTCACGTAGGCATTTGTGCCAGCGTTGATTTGGTTGTCAGCATCTGCCCAGGACATGTTTTCAACAGTTCCCTGAGATTCCACTACTTCGATAGCAGTGGTTGCATCAACCGTACCACCGTCCCAGCGGAACGGAGTGTTTTCGACGTACATTCCAACAAGGCCAGAGGCGTCCATTGGGTAGACCCAAACATCGTCACTGTCGACGACGTACAGACCGGTACCAGTTGCGCCACCGTCAACAGTTGCGGTGATTGCAGTCACGGTTGCGTCATCGACGTAAACACCGTATGAGTCTCCAGCAAGGTCAGCAGAGCCAGTGAGGATCAAATCTCCACTTGTCTTGATGACACCAGTGTCGTATCCGCTGATGGTTGTTCCTGACAAAGTCAGGATGTCGCCGTTTGCGTTGTCTGCATCAATTCCGTAGGTGGAGGATGTTCCGTCACCTTGGAGGGTAGATGCAGAGTCAGTAACATCACAGTCGCTGATGATCATAGCGCCGTCTGAGAGGGTCACTGTGTTTCGAGCACTGTTGATTGTCACACCAGCACAGTCTTCCAATAAGAGACCGACTGCGTTTGGTGAAACACGACCAGCAGACAACTCAATGGTGTTGTCAGCAACTGTTGGACCGGAGTATCCGGCCGCTGTGCCGCCTTCAACCATGAAGACATCTGTACCACCGTCACCGTACGAATCCCGTAGAGTGAGCGTGTAGTTTCCTGCATCCGTGTAGGTCGCCAAAGGCTCGTAAGCAGTGTTGCTTGCAAACGTGTTGGTTGGCCAAGCATCTTGCGTACCGTCTGGCTTGTCAATGGTAATGCTTGCTTCGTAACCCCACGAATCGGTCTGGATGTTGACTGCCATGGACTTGCCTGCAGCAAGGTTCACGTTGCATGTCGTCGGACCGGTTCGGTAGGAGTTCGCACGGATCGTACATAGGGAACTGGATGGCGCTGGTGGGTTCGTCATGGAGTCCATCACGATACCGCCGTCTGCGTCAATCAAGGTGTTGTTGTCCACGTCTCCGTATCCACCTGTGATATCGATACCTGCGTGAGCAGCATCACCGTTACCGTTGATGGTGTTTCCAGAAAGGGTGAAGTCTTGTGCACCATTCATGTAGATTCCATTCGCCAAGGTGTTGATGGTGTTGTCAGAAATGACTGCACCTTCGTGACCACCTGGGTAGAACGCAATTGCACCGTTGCTGGTATCACCGCTGTTGAAGGTGTTACCAGTGACGATTGCAGAGTCTGCGTCACCGTTTGTGTAGAACCAAACATCTGCGATTTCGCCACCATCGTTGAACGTGTTGTCTGCGATGGTGATGTTGTCTGCTCCAAGCACACCGTTGTGGTAGCTGTAGTAGGTTGCACGCTCGAGCATGATACCGACACCACAGTTGTTGAAGGTGTTACCAGAGATGATGCCACCGTCGCCACCAGATACCTGCATGCAGATGTCCGAGACTTCAATCGCATTGTTCAACGAGGTGTAACCCTTGTAGTGCGTAATGGTCGAGTTGGTGATCGCCAGGTTTTCAACTTCCCAATTGTAGTTGTTGTTGTAGTTGTAACCATTTGAAATATCAATCGTCGCAATGTTGGAGAAGACCGAATTGTTGGCGACAAGGTTTGCGTAGTTGTAGAAGTAGTCACCAAGTTGGATACCGTAAGCATTGTTTGTGTCTTCATCCACTGCAACACCGTACATACCACCGTCATTCATGTAGAATCCGGTGCCACCTGGGGATTTGCTGTACCAGCGTTGGCTTCCGTAGAAGTCATAGACACCAGTTGCGAGCAATGTGGAGCCGTTGAAGTTGTAGTCCGTTCCACCGTTGAGGTAGAGGTAAGGGACGTCAACCATGACGACTTGGTTGCTCAAACTGGAACTGATACCACCGTAGTAGCCATATTCAGTCACTGTGCCGCCGTCACCGTCGCTGAGGGTTCGTGAACTCGAGGTCGAGAACGATCCATCACATGGGGCGACAGTTTGGAATGAACTGCTTGCAGTGTACCAGCACACACGGTGTGCGATCTTCTGAGTCAATGCGATTGATTCAGTGTTTCCAGCTGCATCAGTCAAAGACACACCAACATCCGCATATCGGAAGTCAGCAATGTTGTCAGTTGAAGACGTGTAATCATACTCGACTTCAGCAACGGTCAAAGCCGTGTACCCAGCGAGGGATGGCACGTCTTTTCCTGCATTGTCAACGGTTGCTGTGACGAACTTGATGTCGCTTGCAACACCGTTCGCATCAGTTGATGCTGCACCTGCTGCACCACCGTCTGCGTCAAGGAGAGTGACCGTTGCACCAGCAACGGCATTCGTATCTGCAGTAAGGGTGATGTCGACAGTTCGCATTCGAGTGAACATTCCACTTCCAGTGACATCGACGGAATCCACATCAATGGTTCCTTCGACGAAGTCAACCCGAGAACTACCAGTGATTACAACATCTTCGACGTTGTTCATGGTCATGTCAGTCAGGGTGATTTCTGCAGAACCTGCTGATTCAATTCCAACAGCGTTGGAAGAGATCGTCATTCCTGTCATCGAAACTGGGTTGTCAGTGTTGGTTCCGTACTTGAACGCAGCACCTGCGCTGTTCGTTACGCTTCCAGTCAAGTCCCCAGAGAGGTCCTTAGCATAGAAAACACCAGCAGAGGTTTGGCTGTCCAAATCGAGGTTCTTGAGGTCAACAGATCCAGATGCAGAGTTACTCACGAGGACACCATAGGTGCCGCCGTCAACTTCCAATCCATCAACGATGGCTGCTGCCTGTCCTGTAATTTCGAGACCTGCATCAGTCGGCGAGGTAACTGCGATGTTTTCGAAGCTTCCTGCTGCGTATGCGCCACCGATTTCAATACCAGTGTCTGCACCGGTGATTGAGCCATCCTTGAAGAGAGGCGTACCGGATTCACGGACATAGGTACCGAGGTCTGCTGCATTGTTTCCTGCACGAGCGACAAATTCCAAGCGATCTTGGAAGTTGTCAGCACGGTTGTGCAAGACGTCAACGTACATCGAGACCTTCGAGATGTTTGAAGCCGAGATATCCACGGTTGGCATGGTCAAACGAGCACCTTGGCCTGGGCTCATGTAGTATGAGTAGGCGTAATCAAGACACACGTTGTACGAGGATGGGTATCCTCCACCATAGCCTTCAGGAGGCGTGAATGGTCCGTTGGTACCGCCGTGGTATGAGGTGTAGTAGTAACCCCAGTAGTGGTATGGGTAGTAAGCATAGGAACCAGTTGGGCTAACGCCTTCGATGTTTTCCCAGCCGAAACCAAACTGATCTGGTGCTTGGTAGTATGCAGGATACGCAGGAGTTGTTCCTGGGCCACCAGGCCAATATCGCCACATGTAGTAGAAGTATCCATCAAGTGTCGATGGGTAGTTTGGTCCGTAGGAATAACCGTAGTAATCACAGGACCAACTTGGAACTCCACCGGTTGCACCTGCGGTGTAAGATGCGGTCGAACCGACACCCGACGCAGGGTCAGCAGCACTGTATGGGTAGTAACCGAGGTCAGAGGATTGGGTAATGTTCCAAGCGTTTCCGTTGGTGTCTTCCAATTCAATGTTGTATCGGTCGGTGATCATGTAGTACTTACTGGTCGCATAGTTGTAGGTTGGGTGAGCGTTACCGCCGCCGTAGATACTGTTGTATCCAACCTGTAGGAAATCGTTACCAAGGTAGGTCGACAAGTCGATTTTGTAGGTCTTCCATCCAGTGTTTTCACCGCTGAGCAAGGTACTGCGGTAAATGGTAGGAAGGGACATACCACCGTAGACATCGACACCAACGGTGTTGTCAGTCGAGGTGAATCCGTCAACTTGAGGAGCACCGTTGTAGGCTTGAATACCAACTGCAGCGTTCTTCACGATCACGTTCTCGATGCTGCCGCCGGATGCTTCGACCCAGAGAGCAGTACCAGTTTGACCGGTGTTGATGATGCTAGAATCAGCGATGTCCACAGTTCCGCCGTCCACCTTGACTGTAGCCATGGTGGAACTTTGTGCGGATGAACCGTACACGGTTGCACTGTCACTCATCACAAGCGTAGCGCCGGACCCGATCACGAGTGCAGCGTCTGTGGTTGTGTCTTGAGCAACATCACGGAGGCTACCACCATCGAGGATGAGGGTACCATCTTGGATATCCATGTGCAGACCATAGGTACTGGAAACAGCCTTGATTGTACCAATTGCGAGCGTATCAGGTGATACGGACGCAGTGAGCGAGCCACCGTCGCTGATTGTAAGAACCGGCGAACTGGTTGCTGTGCTCTTGACCTTTAGGACGGATCCCAGAAGGATGATGTTACATCCATCAAGTTCGAGGTCCGCAGCCAAAGTCATTGGTGTGCTGTCGAAAACATAAGCGTTCAGTGCTGCGTCGTATGTTGTTGCAAGCGTTGTGTTTGCAGCAATCCATGCACAGTCCATTCCGGCTTGGTCGAATTCCACAGGAGCGGGTTCAAGCAAGAGGTCAATCGTGTCACCAACGGTGTATGTGCCGTCGGTAGGGTACCATGTATCAGTGTACAGAGTTTCGTTTTGACCTGCTGCACCGAAGGCTCGCAAGTTGTGATCATCGTAGTTGTTTCCGGATTCATCAGAAGTGATGACCCAAACATTTGCCATTCCGTTACCATCTGTGATGTGGGAGCCAACTTCAAAGAGTTCGCTTCCCGACGAATCAACGAGGGTTGCACTGACATAGTGGCCTGATTTGTAGACCGCAGTAAGTGCGCCGTTGATCACAGCGTTTCGATAGGTGTAAGCTGTTGCGATTCCACCGTACCAGATTTCAGAAGAGGACGAGGTCGTAACCATGCCATCTGTTCCATCATAAGCAGTTGTTGAACCGTCGATGAGCACTTCAACCAACACCACGTCAGAGTTGGTGTCAGCGTATGCATAGTCTGCAAGGCCAGTACCAGATGTAGTGACATCAGTTTCACCGATGGTGACATCGGAGTAGCGTGCGTAAACCATTGGGTCAACGGTGTTGCTGTGAGTGAACTCAGATTCGTGGATCGTCACTGAGTTAGCAGCAACTGAACATCCGTTGGAACTGAGTCCATCCATTTCTCCACCAGTGATTGCAATGTTCCAACCGCAACCGCTCACGGTCACAGCATCTGCATCCATCAAGTTCATGTTAACGAGGTCTGATGTGATAGCGTTTCCAGTCATTGTGAATGCTCCCATAGAGACATCATCAAAGGTACCAGGTTGCGTACGAGTCATGGACAAGGAGCCCATGGTCACATCGTCAAAGACAGCGTGATCGCCAGCAGGTCCACTACCTGTGCTCACAGTGCCACCAGGGGTGATGGTCACTGGAGATGTACCGAAGTCAACAGTGGTCATGATAATGGAATCCATTGCTTCAATGGAAACTGTTGCGTAATCATCTGCAATGAAGTTGTTCAACATAACATCGCTTCCACTTCCAGCAGCGGAGCCAAAGGCGGTTCCGGTTTGGGAGGTGGTTGCAGTTGCTGTCACGTTGGTCACTGTCACAGTTGCAAAGTCAACATCGATGAGGTTGACGTATGCGTTGACCACTGTGGTGTTCTCGAGGAACAAAGATCCACCGGTTGAACCGTCGACGTTGACGATAGCACCGTCTCCGGCATTTCCGTCTTGGTTACAGTTCTTCATTGAACCCTCAGTGAGGATTGCGATGGTGTCTTCGGCGAAGTCGAAACAAGATGCATCTGTTCCGTCAACGTTGAAGTTGCTCATTGCAACAACAGTGCCTTGTCCACTACCGTGGGAGAACGCCGAGCCAACATCTGTGAAGGTCACATGGTCCATCGTGAAGTTACCCACGTTGGAGTTGGTGCTTGGCGAAGATCCGTGGCGAGAACCAGCAGAGATTGCAGCGTCAGAGGTGTTCTTGAAGTCAACGTAAGTGAAAGTGTGACGGTCATCGGTGCCTGTTGAACAAGCAGCGGTGAATGCCATACCCTTCCACTCAGCTCCGTTTGCACCCTCGAAGAGGATGTGGTCGGTGCTGTTTCCGTTGAGCGTCATTTCATCGCAGGATCCGTCAAACGAGATACCCTTGCCATCAGCAATCTGAACAGTTACGCCAGGTTGGATGGTCAAATCAGCCGAAATGGTGAGATAATCGCCGCTTGGGTTGATTCGGATTGGGCTGTCGGTTGCGTCCCATGTGGTGTCTTGAGTAATGTCAGAGGTGACATCTGTACCCTTGCCTTCGAAAGGCATGGTTCGGTAGTAGACACCGCAATCTAGGTTGCTGTTTTGGTAGCAGTAGTAGGTTCCGTAGTACGACCAGTATGGAGCAATTGTTCCTGCCCGAGCGTACGTGCTCGAAGAGTATGGAACTTGCGGCATGTTGCCGTACCATGTGGTCATGCTTCGAACCAGTGCAGTGGATCCAGAACTCACAAAGTGCATGTTACCGTGTCGTCCGAGGTTGATACGGTCGTTGCTATCTGTGTAGTTGTAGTCAGTACCGAAGTAACTGAAGTTGAATCCATCCGGCATTGGGATGTTGTCAGCACACTTGTTTGCCCATGTGTTCCAGTAGTAACTGGAAGCACAATAGTAACCAGATGGCGTACCGGATGAGGAACCCATGACGTCAGATGCGTCAGCGTTCACCAATCCAGTGAGTCCACGGTCGAACGACTCGTAGCTGCTACCGGTCGCCGATGTGGAGATTCGGTAGTTTGCAGTGTGAGGGTTCGTTCCAGTGATGTACTGAGTGCTGGTTCGGTGTCGGATGGTTTGACCCATTGTTCGGGTTTGATCCATGAATCCGACAGTTGCAGCATCGTATGAGTTGGTACAAGCGTCGTCGTACTTGAACTCAATTTCGTTGGTTACATCGTAGAAGACAGCCTGGTAGGTACAGGTGTCAGTCGTGGAGTAACCCATGTCTCGCCATTCGACGATGAACATCTTGTTAGGGTCGCCAACTCCGAAGGATTCGGTAGAAGTTGTCTTGGTGTTGATTCCAGATGCGACGGCTGAAACGTCCTGGGCCTTCATGTAGTATTCCACTGTGTCGCCGCGTTCAAGGTCTTCAATATCTGCAGACCAATCACAGGCGTCAAGGGCACATTCTGCACGAGTGCTGCCAGACTCTTGGGTCATGACAACAGCAGTCCATGTACCTGCAGTTCCGCCATCAGGCGTCACTCGGTAGTACATGGTAGGTCCAACGCCAGCGGATGTGCTCACGTTGAGTCCGGTTGGTGGGTCTCCACCGTCGGCAAGGGTAACACTGATCGTTCGAGACTTGCTGTGGGAATCAGCAAGCGGTGAATGGGTGAATTCAGGCTTGAACGTATCAGGTGTTGGCGCAACATTGCCGAACTTGTAGGTGACGTCACCAGTGGATGCGATTCTTCCGTAGTAACCCATACCAAGAGCGAATCCGCTCCACTTGTAGTTCGTAACTGAGTTGTATGCACCTGCATAGTAGTAAGCAGGTGAACAATCGTTGTAGGAACTGTATGGACTTCGCCAGAAGTAGGTGAAACCGTTGCTGGTCACACACAATCGGTTAGCGTTTGTTCCAGCACCGCCAGTAGCGTTACCGAAAGCGAACTTTCCAAAATGGCCACCGTAATCGGAGCCGAGTGTGATCTTGTAAGCGTTGGTGTATCCGTAGGAACGGCTGCTGTCAGCGGAGGTTCCGCCAGACAGTGATTCATCGATTCCAGTTGCGGTTCCGATTCCGACCATTGCAAAGGCATCCTCGCCGCTGTCGTAGAGGTACATGAGGTTCATGCCCGGTCCGTTCGCAGCAGAAATGGTGAGGTAGCCACCATCGTCCTTGTGCAGTTGATCAAGGTTCGATCGTGTGCCGCCCATTCCGTTGTATCCGGAAGGTGCAGTGGTGGTGTGTTGAGCGATCCAGTTTCCGTAGAAGTAGTACGATGACGAATAGAAGCAAGAGTTGCTACCTGTGCCACAACTCGAGGTGTCGAATTCGAAGTAGAATTCGTCGTTCGAGTCATAGTGAGTCATCTGTCGGTCAATGAATTGGTTTGCACCTGGCGAGAAGTAGCTGCTTGCGTGCACATCGGTTGTGAGCACGGTCAATTTCTTTGCAGTACCAGCATCTTCGACATCATCTACTGCGAAGTAGTATGGTGTTGGAGTGTTTTGGTTACCAGTGCGTGCAGGGTCGTATCCGATGTTTGCACCGTTTTGGGTGTTGAGGTCTTGATACTTCCAGTAGTACTCGACATAGTCGCCAGCCGTGATGGTCGGCGTGGTCGCCTTGAATCGGCACTCAGAGGAAGTCGAACTGCATGTTCCAATGCTCGTTGCGGTCACGCTGGTAAAGGAACCATTGTTGAGCGCATAGTTGAGCGTAGGTGCGTTTGCAGTCGTGGTATCAATTCCGGACAAGTCAGTGAGGGTCGTAAAGAATGTACGAGCCCCTTCAACGAAGGAAGTGATGCCAGAGTACGGGACGAAGCCAGAAACTGGTGCATCTGCATCAGTACCACCGGAATAGGTGATTTCGATGTAGGAGTTGTAGGATCCAGAGTTCGAGGTGTAACTGTAAAGGTATGTGTTTGCAGTAACCTTCTGTCCGATTCCAACGGTTCCGGCATTCGTTTGCGCCGAGGTGATGTAACCTGCAGCGGTGCTTGAGGCACAGGTGGTTGAAGACGTACAAATATCAGCAGTCTTCCAACCATTGTTACCAATGCTGTAGGTATCGAACACAGGACTGTTCCAAATCGAGGTAATCATTCGGCGTGATCCAGCGTTGTTGTAGTTGCTTCCTGTCAGCACTTGGCTTCCTGTGAGCGCACCCGAACATGTGCCAGTTGGCATGGTGTGAGAGTACGATGAGAGGGTAGGCGAACCACAGTTTTCCAGAACGGTAGCCGACACAGTTGTCGAGGTGGACCCCGATCGGTAGTTCAGGTACGACTTCCACTTAATCGAGTCAACAGTTGCTCCGGATGGGAGAGCGTTGCTGGATGTGAATGTGTAGCGGTGCCATGGCATGTATCGCATCTGCGCGTAATACTTGTATGTGTAACGAGAGGTACCAGAGTAACAGTTGCGGTAGTATCGGTAGCAGTATCCACCAGCGTTGCTGTAGACCTTGATGGTCGGGTCGATAGCGAGCGGGAACATACGATCTTCCGACATCAACCAGTCAGCTTCCACAGCAGTCGTAATGACAACTTGTGGGCCGAAAACCTGGATGAAGTAGGTTGCCGTGTATGGTTCATCAGAGCCTTCTTCGACGACCATTGGGACAGGGATCTCAGCAAGGAGTTCACCGGTCTCAACGTGTCGAATTTCGAGGGCTTCTTGGGTTTGAGTCATGTCCTCGCCGAGCATTTCATCGCCGAGGTAGAGTGCAAATCCAGATGGAATTTGGATGGTTTCCGAAAGACCGAACCAAGCAGCGTTTGGCTCAAGCACAGGTCGCTCGTGGATGACGAGGTTCTGCTTGA
>Ga0206682_10000431_pt1 | contig 45696 bp, 55 predicted proteins | sample M240m12015metaG_FD_155444 | JGI IMG/M metagenome (GOLD analysis project Ga0206682, IMG submission 155444) | Ammonia-oxidizing marine archaeal communities from Monterey Bay, California, United States - M2 40m 12015 | ecosystem: Environmental > Aquatic > Marine > Intertidal zone | place: USA... | reverse complement strand
ATATAACCTTGATCTTCTCTACCAGTGATAGGTGCTTTAAAGTGTACACTAACTCCTGACTTGCGTATCCATTCCTTAGGATCAAAGCCATGTGATTCAGCCCACTTGGTAAGTTTTGCCACAAGGTCATCTTTGCCTATTGTTTTAGGATCAACTGCTAAATCTAAGTCACCTGATGTTGGCTTTTGTCCTGTGCTACCCAGCATGTTGTCCATAAGAGGCAAGCCAGTTAGTTGCTCTAACCATTGTACTGTTGGCTTTACGTCTGTTTGATTGATACGTGTTGTTGCTATAGCACCGTCGGCATCTTTGAAGACGTTGCCACCTTCTTTAATATACATTATGTTACCGCTGCAAGGTACTGTAGTACTTGTTTCTTTATTGTCGGATTTGCATTAATTTTTTGGACCAGTGCCATTACTGGATCATTGCTGGCAATTTTCTTAAGATCTGGCATTTTAATTCCAGCAGTTTGAAATGCTTGTTGCATTACTCCGCCTTGTACTCCAAAATTTGTTAGGAATTGTGCGACTTGAACGCTGTCTGTTGGTTTGCCTGCTTTGTTCCATGCTTTCATTAGTTTGTCAGCAGTAACTTTTGTTGTAATATTGGTTCCAACTTGTTTTGCTTTTTGACCAAGTGCAGTTACACCTTTTCCAATTTGTGTTTTTAAGTTTGAAAGCATTCCTGGTGCTTCCATAAGATTTTGTTTATAAGCGACTGCAACAAATAATTTTGTAACTTGATCTTCTGATAACACATTTGCATTAGTGCTGTGTCCACTTTGAAAAGCCATTGATTTACCACGTTTTGCTAATTGACCAGCAGTTGGTTTTATCTGTGCGGCTGCTTTTGCATCTAAATTTTCTGCGGCACCATCGACGTTTGTTCTAAGCCATTCAGTTGCTTCAGGACTCATTGCTTCTGTTCCTGGAAATTGTGAGTTGAATTGATCTATTAGTTCAGGGTCTGTAATTGGTATGTCGCCACGTACAACTATACCTTGGCCTGTACCGCTTGGTGCAACTAGATCAGATTTTGCTTTTAGGTCTGTAACACTGTTGTCAACGTTGGTTTGTACATTTCCACCTTGTGCACCTGCACTATCTTGTGCAGTTTGTGTACCTGGAGCTAGTTCACCTTTAAGGTGACTGTCTAATTGTGCATTAAATTGATCGTTAACATCATCTGGAATGTTGTTTGCATTATCCATGTCAATGATAGCATCCATTTGTTCTTTGGATAATGGTTGTCCGGGCTTATAGTCTGATAGATTTAAATCACCGTACATACTATCCAGTTGTGCATTGTATTGATCGAGAACATTTTGTGGAATGCCATCTTGGTTTGGTAAGTCAGTAATCATATTCATTTCTGATGTGTTAAGTTTACCATCGAAGTCAGAAACTATATCTTCGATACTTCCAGGAGGTGCATCAAACGCCATAGCATCTGCAGTGCCACCACCAACTGCATCTGCAGCGACATCTCCGCCTGCTACATCTGCGACAGCTTCTCCACCTTTAATTAGATCACCAAGTGTACTTGCACCTGCAGCCAATGCACCAGTTTTACCTGCACTGTATAATGCACTTCTAACGTCTTTGCCTTGTAACAGTTGATCAGTAAGTTTAAATAATCCTAGTGCGGCTGCACCACCTAAGCCTGCTCCACTTACACCGGCGGCCGCAATAAGTGCGGCATATAAAAAGCCTTGCATAATTGGATGTTTCTCTGCAAACTGTCTATACTTCTTAACAATTTGCATGACACGACCTTCGTCACCACCTGCACTTTGTTTTAGTTTTTCTGCGGCATCATCATATTTGGCCGCAAAGCCTTCCATTGGTCCTGAGTTATATATTTTTGCCTTAAGATCGTTCCAAGGCTTCATTATAACCTGATCAACTTTATCCTTCCCTTTTCCGATAGCAGTTCTATTATCACCACCAGCGGTTGCAGTTTTTTCTATTTCAGCAAATAAGCCTTGTATCTGTTGTGGACTAAGTGCGGCCTCTTTTAATTGTAGTCCAACATTTTCCCATATTAAATAGGTATTACGGTTACTTCTATCAAGGCTTTCGAGTAGTGCGTGTTTATTTTCAATTCTTTTTGCTTCTAATACTAAACTCATGAGATTGCCTTTTTTAACTTTGCTTTGCTAGGTGCATCCATCTTATCAATTGCACTAATAGTACCTGGAGAGGCTTTTTCTATTGCATTTCTTAAATTCTTCATCTTAGGATCATTTAGGTCAACTTTTTGTCCGCCTATCTTTGCAGTGTTTACACCTGCGTTCTTGCCAACATTTTGTGCAGTTTTGCTTATTGGCTTACCAGTTTTATCATCCTTGCCATCTTTGTTAGCGTCTACTTGTGCAGGTGCTTTTTGTCCTGGTTTTTGTGCTTGATCCATACCTTGTTTTACTGCACTTCCGCCACTGCCACTTTTTGGCTTAGGTGCGTTTGTAGCACCAACTGCTCCGTCAGCACTCGGTGGTTTCTTTTGTCCTGGTACTTGCGTTGCAGTTTGTCCTGGTGTTTGTTTTTTGGCTGCACGTCTGTCACGTTGAGCCTGAGCACTAGCAGTATTGCTTACTTGCCCTGCTACTTTACCACCTGTCTTTTGACGGCCTGCTGGATTTTGTGTTCCACCTTTATTTGTGGCTTGTGTAATTGGATCAGTGTTTTGTCCAGCGGGTGCTTGTTGTGCACCTGGTTGTGTACCTACAGTTTTTCCTTGTGCTTTTGCTAGGTCAGTTTGATATTTTGCTCCTTGAGCATCAGCTTGTTGTTGTGCAGTTTTTTTAGCGGCTAATTGGTCCTGTTGTGTTTGTGTTCCTTTTGTATAATCATAGTTAGCAACTTGATCAATATTTCGTAAACCTTTACCAATGGCGCCTTTGAATTTATCACCCATGCTGGTTTTTTGTTTTGTTAAGTTTCCGCCTTGTTGTTGAGGCTGTTGTTTTGTTTGTACATTGGCGCCGCCACCAGCTACAGTTTTCTTACCTGCGTTAAAACCTTGTTTTACGGCACTACCTAAGCCTGCAAAACCACCAGCTACTGATCCTAATGCTTTTGCTCCAGATCCAACTGTACGTCCGACAAATTTACCAAATTTATCAACGGCATCAAATTCTGTTAGTAACTGTTCTTGTAACTGTTGTTTTGTATGTTTATTTGCCATTAGCCCGCTTTACTGATCGTGAAAATTTATGTGGATCACGCAATCTAATAGCATTAAGCAATTTGCGATTTAGATTTTCGCTTTGCTCTGCATCATACAAAGAATCAATCTGTTCCATTAGACGTATTGCACTTGCAATTACATTGCTTGCACGACTTTCTACTAAGTATCCTCGCTCTTGTTTCTTAGCATAGCGGTCTGTGTAGATGCCGTCTAATTCTTCAAAGATGCTTCTTGTCTTTTTTTGCATGACTTTGTTCCTTTGCAGTATTTAGCACTTTTTGCTTATTCAAATATTTATAGTAACACAAAATCTTGAGTAAATATACCTATTAAGGCATCTTTAGGCACACATAGGCAAACATAGGCAAACATGAAAACAGAAATAGAACAGATACAATCATTATTAGAACAATTTAGAAGACCAACTCCACAAGGCGAAGAATATCAAAACAGACTAGCAGAAGAATTTGAAATTATACTTCAGCAACGTTTTACAGATTACTTTCTCAAAATAAGACTCATACTTGATCTCAACGAAGACATACCGCACATGACCAGAGGCAGTGCTGGTAGTAGTCTGGTCTGCTATCTCATGGGCATAACTGATGTTGATCCAATTGAATGGAACATACCACTGGCAAGATTTTTAAATCCATACAGAGATGACTTGCCTGATGTGGATATTGACATACCTCATCACAAACAAGAACTTGCAATGCAACGTGTGTTTGACAAATGGCCAACACAGAGTGCTAGGATATCAAACTATGTGTTGTATAGAGAAAAAAGTGCAAAACGTGAAGCTGCCAAACGCCTTGGAGCAAAGGGTAGACTGCCAAAAGATATAGACTACGCAAAACTAGGTGTTGATGAACAAGAAGCAACTCGTATTGAACGTAAACTGATGGGCAAGAAACGTTGTATCAGCAAACACTGCGGTGGTGTGCTTGTGTTTGACAGAGCATTACCAAAAAGTTTATTCCGTGATGACAATCTTATACTACTTGATAAAAATGAAGTAGAGGATTTGGAACATCTAAAGGTAGACATACTTGCAAACAGAGGCTTATCGCAACTGTTAGAAATAGATCCACACACAAGACTGGATGCATATCCAAAAGAGGATGAACGTGTTGCTGATTTGCTATGCAGAGGAGATGTACTTGGCGTAACACAAGGTGAATCGCCAACAATGAAGAGACTGTTCCGTGCATTGCAACCAACAGGAGTTGAGGACTGTGTGTTTGCCAGTGCATTGGTACGTCCTGTTGCTATGGAAGGCAGACGTAAGGCCAGTTGGTTCCGTGACTGGAGTGAAAAAGGCATACAAAAGAATGCAATAGTGTACGAAGATGATGCTATACACAAAATAATGAAGTTGATTGGTATATCACCTTATGAAGCAGATATGTATCGTCGTGCTTTTGCAAAAAAGAATGAAGAAAAGATGATGCAGTTTATGGCACGGCTTGGTGACCATCCAGACAAACATGACATCTATGAACAAATGCAATCGCTAAGTGGGTTTGGCTTGTGTAGAGCACACGCAGTAAACTTGGGCAGACTTATATGGGCACTGGCATATCATAAAGTATACAATCCAAAAGAGTTCTGGCGTGCTTGTTTAAAACATTGCCAAGGATCATATGCACGTTGGGTATATCGTAACGAAGCAAAACGTGCTGGTTGGGATCTGCGTGACTTGGGCTTTGACAATTGGATTACAGAGGATCCGGTTGAAAGTTTTAAACAACATGGTGCTTGGAACAGTCCTGGCTTTTTACCAAATATGGGGTTGCAAAATTTATTCTTAGACAAGTTTCAGTTTGCAGGTATAATTGCCGCCAGCAGAGTGTTTAAGAGCGATGCAAAAAATTACATACACTTTATAACACTAGGTGTAGGTGAGGGTCGCTATGTGGATCTTGTTGTTGATCGTCCTATAAAGTATTCTCGAGATACTGTGGTTGTTGGTGAAGGACAAATGTGGACCAAAGACAACAGTAACTATCTAAAAGTAAAACGCAAGAACGTGAAAGCAATGCCTATTGACCAGTATGCGTAAGATTAAGTTTATCAAAAATATAGTCAGCTAAAAACCCATAGCCTTGATCGTTAGGGTGTCCATGATGTGCATAAAAATCTTTGGAAAAAAATCTAAATGGAATATCTAAAAGATAGTCTGGATGCAATGCTAAATTTTTATTATGCATTGCTTTCAAAACCTTTAGTTTTCGATCTAAGTCTTTAACACCAATGTTTAATTCTTGTAGTGGCATACCTAATTTATTAAAATTATTATCATTGGTATAATCATTGATCCAACTTAGTTGTTTTTGATAGATTTCTTCTACAAACAAACTCAATGAGAAAATATGCAGATTTATGTTAAGACCTTTCATGGCATGTATAAAATAAAAACAATCTAGTATTACTGATTGAATTTCTCCCCATGGATGCATGTAGTCTGCCCAAACTCTATCGCCATTGTTACTTGGTTCAGTAGGCCAAATTTGATGCCACTTGCCTTTATTAAGTACTTCTGTTCTGACTGCTGGACTAAGTCCAATTATGACTGTATCAATTTCTGGATTACGACTAACTTCTTCTACTGCAATTCTCATTGCACGTTTAATAGAACTCCCTCTTTTGCCGTAGTTGGTTACATTAAGATTATATTTTTTAGCCATTTGTGCTGGCCATGATTTGGTTTGCAAATTAGAACTTCCAATACCCTCAGTCCAGCTATCGCCTACTGTTAAAATATTCATCATTAACCTTTACTTTTAATACCTGCTAACATCTGTTTAAGTTTTGTGCTTTGTACATCAGCAACAATTTTGCCCGGCTCGTCTTCAACTGTGGCATCATTTGCAGTGTCTGTTGTAAGTGTTTTTGCTTTTATCTGATCATAGATACTTGAACTCTGTTTCTTAAACTGTTGATACTCTTCATCATCACCTAAGTCACGTATACGCAAACTTTCAATATCAAACTCCAAGTCTACTTTCATACCAACGCCACTACTACTTCTAGTCTTCATAGCCTGTATTTGATACCTACCACGTTCACGCATTGCACGACTTGTGAATATACCAAACACATTGTCAGCAGTATTGATCTTACTAATACCACCACTTATGTGCGAATGATCAAACTCTACTTCTTCAACTGCACTTCTATTCAACTGCGATGCAGTAACAAACAGTATGTTAAGTTCTCTTGCTAGGTTACGCAGTTCTTCTGAAACATACTTGTCCTTAACAAACAGATCATTTGGCGATACTTTAGCACTAACTGGCATAAGCAAATCCAAATAGTCAATACACATAAAGTCTATGCTCTTGCCTTGCTTTATGCTTAGTTCTTTTACAAATGCTCTTATGTCATTTACTGTGCTTTGTGCAGGCATGTACTTTATTTGCAAGCCACCGGCTTTCTTACCCATCATCTTCACTTTCATTTCAACAGTTTCAATGTCTTTGAACAACTGTTTGCTAGGAGTATTTGTCAACATACTATCAACACGCATAGCAGTCAAGCCTTCACTAAGTTCTAATGTAATGTATACTCCACTAAGTCCTGCTTCCATCCAGTTCACTGCTAAGTTTTGCATAAACAAACTTTTACCAGATCCTGAACCACCTGCAAATATCTGTAGTTCGCCTCTGTTGAATCCACCATATAACAGTTTGTCCAACTTAGGCCAACCTGTTGAATTCTGTCCGTTGTTGTCTTTCAGTGCCGCAAGTCTTGCACGAGGATCTTCAAAATAATCTGTACCTAAATCCTTTGTTAAACTTATCTGTACTGCATCCTTGATTAGTTTCTCAACTGGTGAATACTCACCTTTCTCAAGTAAGTCTGCACTTTTAAGTATAGCACGTTCTAGTTCAGTACGTCTAGTAAATGCTTCAAACTCTCCTAAAAACCAATCTGTGTGTCCACTGTTGAGATCTGGAATCTCCAATAGTTCAATACCAGTAACTGCTTTTATCTGAGCTCTGTCTGGAAGTGTTTTGTGTTCGTTTGCATGATCATAGATAAACTTTGCAGTTTCTCTCAAGTCTCTGTCAAAGTTTTCATCATTATATATGTTTTGTACTCTTAGAAAACTTTGTGCATCGTGCATCATCATTTCTAAGAATAATTTTTGTACATCGTAATTATAATCAGTCATAAAACTTTCCTATCTTCAAACTTTTCCTCCAATTCGTATTTCTTCTTTTATCTATTTCATCAAGTTTTTTAATCCAAGAATTATCTGTTTTGTATGTTTTAAGATGATTAACAATACCACCTAGTTTCTCTATTGGCTTTAATTCTATTATAGCATGTTCGACGCTATCTGTACATAGATCTTTTGGGTCAAAATTGTATGCAAACTGCCAATTGAAATCACTTGGATCTCCTTCTCTATTTGTGGCTAGATTGTCTTCAAACCATTTGTATAAAGCAGGCATTTCAAGCACGTTATAACCAGCAACTGTAACATTAAATCCAAACAATACATTGCTAGGCATATTCTGTTTGTACTGTTGTAGATTGTTCTCAACCATGCTCCATTCTCCTGGGTATCGTATATAGTCGAATGCATTACCAATTCCATCAATACTAAAGAATAACCTCACCAGGCGAGCTTTTGACCACAACTCAATTGTTCTGTTGTTAGGATAAAGCGTGCCATTGGTGTTGTAACTTATAAAGGTATCAGCAAGTTTTCCTGTTTCGAGTAGTCTTTCAAGTACCTGTTGATGTTCTTGGTTTAACAAAGGTTCGCCACCATTGAAGTGCAACTTTTGCAGTTTAGATAAATCCAACTTATCAAGGAACGCATTGTCTGCCCTATGGTATCTTCCAATACTTGCTAACTGTTCTTTTTTAATTTTTAGTTCTACTGCCCAAAGGCTACTCCAGTTAGGAGTACACATTATACACGCACTGTTACATGCCCATGTTGCGTTGTGATCAAGACTTTCAAGTTCTACCTCAGTACTATTAGTATCAAAGAACTCAATCATATTTTGTCGCCTACTGGTTTGGCCTAAACTTTCAGCCTGCCAACAAAGATTGCATTCGTTTGGCTTTTTTCCTTGATCAAATTGTTCACGTAGACTTTGAAGATAACTGTTTGTTGTAAAGTTAAAGTCTTCGGTATTTGTTTTTTCTGAAATTGATTGACAACACGGTGCAACTTTTATATGCTTGTCGTTCCATCGATCCACAAATAGACCTTTGTATATTTCTGGACAATAATTACTCATTTATTTTCCTTTGTAGACGTTTCTTAAACATCTCAATCTTAATCTTACTGCGTTCTGCATTCTGATGTATCTGTTTAAGTGTTTCTGCTACACCAAAACGTACCACTGCATCGTTTACATCTTTAACATCTTCAGGCCACTCTGGTATACTAACTTCAAACTTGTGTTCTACTGCGGCATCAATTATACTTAATCCTGCACGGTCCTGATCAGGTACTACTATAATTCTACGTTGCAACTGTTTTAGCAACTGTGCTTGGTCCTTGCTTATGGTTTCATGCATACATGCCAAACCAGATATACTCAGTGCATCAAATATACCTTCAACAACTATTGCACTGGTCCAGTCTGACTTTTGTAAATCATAACCAAACACATATCCTGGTTGCTGACTGTTTATAAACTTTGGCGTACGATTGTCCAAGTAACGTGATGTATGTCCTACTATCCTGTTCTTGTATGTGTATGGTATAACAATCCTATCTCTTGGTCCTCGTTTTTTATCTACTAGAAACGGATATCCAAATACCATGCCACGTTTTTTTAAGTATTCAACATAGTGAAAGTGCTCTTTGTTATTTTCATCTATGCGTTCAACACCTGTGGGTATTTCTTGTTCTTCAAAGTCAATCTGCTTTTGTTTAATTGTGTTACGTTCAGCAGTTAAGTCTAACAAACTTTTACGTTTTAAACTTTCTAAGTTCAGTCTTTCAATATCAGTTGGATCAACACCTAGCCATTCAAGCAACTTACGTGCTTTGTAACCAACACTACGCCCTGCAGTAAAACTTGCAGTAAAGCCACAGTTGAAACAGTGATAACTCCAGTCATCTTCTGCTTGTTTTATACCACCACGCAGACGTTTGTCCTGTGACTCGCCTTTGTGTACACAACAAGGTGCATTAAAACTTACCCAACCAGAACTTGTTTGTTTTCGCTTCTGCGGAATGTAACTCAATAGATCGATCATTATGCTAGTATATTAGCATACTTTATGTGTTCAATCAAGTGTTTCGATATAATTTCATGTCCTTTTTCATTTGGATGCCCACCAGATGCAAAAGGTTCAATGGATTCTGTTTTTTGTTTATCGCTCAAAATTTGGTGCCAAGAAGAGTCGTTGTATAATAAAGTTGGTGCACTAGTACCAAAAACATTTGGTAACACATTAAACTGAAGTACTGTTGCACCAGTACGATATTGCACGTAGTCAAATAGGTTGACTGTTAGTTTGTGATTATAATCAGCCCATTTTCGATGGTAACTCATTGCTACCCATAATTTTTGTAACTCAAACCAGGCTTTATCAATATCTGGATTAAGTGCCGCAAGCCAGGTACTATGCACATGCCTATTCCACGGCGGATCTTTCATACTTACTTCATGTTGTGGATTAAACCAACTAATACGTGTCGCATCTGTTAAGCCAACCAACCACAGTGTTTCATCAAGATTAGCATAATGTTGCATAATATAGTTACAGGTCCATCTCATGCTTTCTAAACTTGCACCAGGAAATGCACAGTTTTCAAATTCTAATCCATAATGGTCTGCAACTAATCCAGCATAGCAATGTGATAATCGCCAAGGATTGTTTTCTTCATAATGATCTTTGAAGTCATCAACAACCAAATGGTTAATGTGTCTAAATTGAGGGTCTATTAATTCGTCGCCGTATGTCCAACTACACCCGAGTGCAATTATACGTTTTATTGGCATAGTTCCTCCTATCGATAGAGGATCTGTGTAATTTCCCCATTATCTAATGTTACCGCTGGTGCTTCTATATATCCCTGACCTCCAGTGGTAAGTGTAATACTTGTAATTGCTCCGCCACTTACTGTTGCACTACCAGTTGCTCCTGTGCCTAATCCGTCAATTACAACTCTTGGAGTTCCGGGTCCATACCATTGACTTCCAATAGTTGAGCTATTGAGATTTAACGATGTAACTGCACCATTACTAACTTCAGCAACTGCATTGCCACCAAGTCCATATTGGTTTAGTTCAAAACGCACCCAATTATGTCTTCCATCGACATTAATATATGTGCGTGAATTTTGATTGTTATAAGAAATTTGAGAACCAATATTGTACCAATTTGGACCTATCTGGTTATCACTACCTTGAGCAATTACATTTCCTGTAAAGTTATCAAAGTCTAACTGAAATGTAGTTAATGTATTATTTGCAGTGTATGCCATACTAGTAAAGTTTCTATCTGGATTGCTTTCGGCACGTTTAATCATTGGCTCTGGAAGTTCGAGTATTTTACTCTCAACAAAGTCTGGGTACACACTATCTACTATTTCAACTTGTCCTCTACCAGCACTGTATGCGTCAGTAAATACTGCTTCGTATAAGTTGCCACTTGCACGTTCTAAACTGTATGTTGCAGTTTGTTCTTCTATTATATCTAGTTCTTCACTTGATAGTGTTACTTTTGCTCTTCCAAATGCACTTGATAGATGTTCTAAATCTTTTTGTATAAGCAATTCGTCACCGTTGGTACTCATCATTCTATATGTGATTGTACTTCCTGTGATGTTAACAGGCTTTTGGTCCTGGTTGATAAATTCAAACAGTATGACATTGTCAACTCCTCTGTTGACTTTTAATTTTTTAGCATACACTGGTTGCCATCTCCTTTGAAAGTACGCACCGCTGGTGTCAGGTAATAGCACCTGTTGCTTTTGCTGATATAAATATACGGTGGTAGAATACATTAATTTTAACTCCAATTACTAGGTATTTATGGGCTTAGAGCTATTCGAAAAGATTGCAGAGCGGTATCCATTCATTACATTTTGCACGTATGCAGGTAATGAATATGTCGGCGTTATACAAAATCGAGACGATCAAATCACAACAATATACGACTTTGGCGGGATTGTCAATGACCAAATCAAACGTGACTTTTTAGAATATGCAAACCAATGGTGGTGGGAATCAAACCGCAGTATACCAATAAACATTTTTTTAAAACAGGATTGGGAACAGTTTAAGCCTTTCCTAAAAACATTCATCAACAAAGATTTAGAAATACTGCTTGGACCTGCTACTAGTTTACAAGAGCTTTCACGTAAAAAAATAAAACGTAGAAGTATTACACTGGTTCGCAAAGTAGATTAACGTGCAATGCAACAAGACGTGCATAACTTACTGCATGTGATTTCTTAAACACAAAACCAGCACTATCATCACCGTCCCAAACCGTTTCAAATACTTCTTTCCATGGCTTGTGTTGTAGGTGTGCTTTTCCTGGACGTATAATGCTTATAAACGCTGCCATACGAGCTATTGAGTTAGGCTGCATTGCTACTTGCAAGTCGTGGTAGTTGCCTATATGCACTACACGTTCACAGAAACTTTTATCTTGTAATCTATGCCATTCCGGTTCTTTTGCCAACATACTGTCATAGTGTGCTTGATCACGTATCAATGTATACACACTTTGGTTTAGTAAGTCTAGTTTAAAATATCCACGTTGTTCAGCATATTCATAGTCTATACTTGCACAACCATTTGGTGCATCAACAGGTATTGGCGTAACATAAACGCCACTGTTGTGTTTACGTCCTTCAGCATTTTGTCTAGCAGGAGTACACTGGATTAGATCCATTATGTGTTGCCTGTCAGCAAAATCTATATCTACATCAGCACTCATTAAAGTAATCTATTTCCTATACCAGCAAATTCTGCAATAGCAAATGTTGCGGCTGCCATTTCAATGTTGCCTGTGAACAACATATAACATGCACCTAAACGTATTGCACTTTTGATCATACCAAGTATAAAATCATTGTCTTTAAGTTTTGGTTTCTTTTCCACCTGTATTGCTTTAGGTCTTGTTAATCCCATTTTCTTCTCCTTACCATCCTGCTTGTTTAAGTATTTCTTCACAGTATGCCTGGTCTGCTGGGTAATCCTTAAACTTCTTAGTCCAAAAGTCTGGATCAATCCATGGCCATACTATTTTTGTTTGATCTGCATTCATGTCTGCCAAGTATGCTTGTCCTGATTCACAATTGAATACCAACCACGGTGATATTCTTCCAGTACTTATTGCAAATGCTACACTGTTATCATTTCCATAACGTAAAAAGTCCTGTGCAGGATGTCCTGTCTTCTCACTCCACTTTATACTGTATTCAATGCCACGTTGTAGTGCGTCAGTGAGTGCTTCTCGTTGAATGTACTGACGCAAGTATTCATCATACACTGCTTCTTTACACCAGTGATCCAGTTTCTTGTTTTCTTTAATTACCCACTCAACAAACTTGGGTACGTTTATTGCATTGATGCCAACACAGTGTCTTCCAAATTTTACAAATGCTTTGTAGTATGGTGACGTAGCAAAGTCGGCATATGTTTTTAGTTTTGCACTGCCTTGTGTCATGGTGTAAAACTTTAGATAACTTTGCAATCCAATTTGCACACCAACTTCTTTCTCTTCTTGGTATCTGCGTTTTTGCTCACAGAGATGTACTGCCAGTGTGCTTTCTTTTCTAAACTCACGTTCGCAGTACTTGCATTTATACAGTTCACTTTTTGTCTGCGACTCCACTGTCACGCATGTGTTCCTTTAGTTCTTTGTTTGTCATAAGTTTGCTTAACAGTTCTATTTCATCTGTCTTCATTGCAGGAAACAGTTCCATCAGTATTTTTTTGCCTTCGTTGTTGCCTTTTTCTTTCTTCTTGGGAGAGATCCATTGATGTCTATGTGATCCCATACCTGGTGAAATACTTGTAGCACACAACCATTGTAGTTTTTGATGCTTGTTAATATCAAAGAAATGCTTATTCAGCCTCTCGTTACACGCAACCAAATAGTATTCTTGCAGTTCTGCAGGACCTTGTACTGCACTGCTCCAACGTATCATGAGAAAGTTTGAATACTTCTTACGTTCTTCGTCTGTTAGACTGTCATAGAAGTTGCGATCCTTGCTATCCAAGCACCGCATTTCATTTGCTATACTTAATTTTTCCATATTTTAGACTCACATTCGTTTGCAAACAAGTTGTGTATAGCGTCGTCTCCTACATGAAAGTAAGGTCCGGTTGGACCATCATTATGATTCCACAAATTTACCGACAGTTCGTTTTGTTGATATCTATAGAGGTTATCCGCCAAAAATTGTTTTTTGAGAAAGTTCTGTATGTCATCTATAACTTGTAAACCGCCGATGCTATAGCAAAAATCAATGTTGCGAGTGTTAAGTGTGTCTAAACAAAAACTTGCATGCAGATAATTTCTAAACATTTCTGTATCGTCACCTACAGTATCTACAAAATTTGCTACTGGTCGCATATACTGTTTATCAACACTGGCATTTGTATATCTAGATCTAAGATACTCAAGTATACACTCAGGTTTGTTTATATCAAAAGGAACCTGAGTCGAATCTACTTCAATTTCAAAACGAAAAGAGCATGTAAAAGATATTATAACAAAGTCTGGCTTAAACTGCAACCCGTGTAGCAGTTGCATTGCAATCATTGAATTACTACAACCGCCAATAGCCAAGTTGATTATTTCAATATCAGCATGGTTATTTAGAAGTTTTTCAGACCAATGCAAGTTAGGAAAACTTGGATCGGTTACGCAGAAACTATCTCCACAAATTAGTACTTTCTTCATTTTGAGATTATCGCTCCTTGTATTTTGTCCATATTCTATGTAATATATAAAACCATACACCGTTTATGCAAGGTTCAACCAGTGCTACCAGTCCAGCCTCCCATATGCTTGCACCAGTCATCCAATACACAACATTCATTGCTATTATAACATGACCGCAAGTATAAATCAATGCCAAAATTGCACTGTCATTCATCTTGTTTTTTATTACATTAAATATGCCATTTGTAAATTCCATATTACCACGCCTTATTGTAGTCCACGATCTCACAGTTACGACTGATGTCCTTCACAAAGTACGCACACCGTGGATCGTCTTTGTCTTCGACCGGAACGGCCAACATCTGTCCATTTTTCAATTTTGGCACATACCATGTTACGTCCTGATACACATCAACAATTTCAATGTCCATGTATGTAGGTCGAAAACTGGTTAGTGGATTAAACTGAAATACTTTAAATCCTCTGTCGTTAATGCTAGTAAGTTGTAGCATTTCTAAGTCACCTACTTCTGGCTCTCCAATTAACACTTGCCAATCAATTGGCATCTTCATTGTTTGCTCACCAATCCGTAGTACTAATGCTGGCGAATTAAATGTTTCTAAAAATATAAGTGGTATGTACAAGTGATCTGGGTTTTGTGGATCACTGTTGTCAAAGATTGAAAAACGCAAGTCATCTATCTCTTCTGGTAATGTATCTAAATCAAACACAGTATTGTCTAGTGTTAGTATTCTCATAATGTCTCCGTTAAGTATTTTGCAAAAAGTTCATGAGCTTGTGCTCCAGGGTGTCCGTGTATTCCTAATAAATCTTCGTCTTTTGGTCGCAGTCCTAGTTCTCGTGCAAAGGTTCCAAAACTAAACTTCCAAGGGTCTATAACTCCTTCATCATTTAGTATTGTGTCTTGTAAACTACTAATAAAAGGACTATCATATCCAATATGTTCGCTGCCTTCAAGTTTATCAACATTTGAGAATATCTTATACTTAATACCTTTACTACGCAACCAACCAGTGAGCATAACTAAATCAGTGCATAGTTCTGTCATTTGTGATTCACGATTATAATGCAGTATCCATTGCTTATAATAGTCACTAACTTCTGGATCAACTTTTTCATGTATATTTGGTACTATTGTATCCATTAGTCCGTTAATCCAAGATACTTTTTGTGTTGGTTTCATTTGATAAAAATGCCCATCGTTGTCGACTGCTGGCACTCCTGGTCTCCATATCTCACTACGACTTAAAAAAGTTAATCCTATAAGAACTAGTACATCGTCGGTAATTTCGTTTACATCACGCAATGTAGTTCTGATTATACGTCTATTGCAAGAAGCACCTATACCTTTATTGATCAGCTGTGCATTAAGATTTTTTGCAACGATTTCAGGGTATACTGCATGATCGTCGGTTGGTGCACCAAAGCTACAACTATTTGAATAAAGTATCATTTGTTCCAATCCAGTTTCTCTACACTAAAAGGATAGTTTGCTTCTCTATAAAATGCTTTACGTTTTGTTAGGTGTCTTTTTGCAAATCTGCAAGTAGATGTTATGTCCCAGATTTGGACGTGGTCTTTGTCTTCCGCTTTACGAATACCCCTACCAATACTTTGTATAACCCGTACAAAACTTTTGCCAGGCTCAAGAAGGACAAGATTGAAGATACGTGGCAGATTAATGCCCACGGCCGCGACACCATATGTAGCAATAATGATTTTACCTGTTGCAGTAGCCACTTCATCATATTCATCCTGTCTTGCTTTTGCTTTGGTTGCACCGCTTACAAACACAGCTTCATCTCCCATACGATTCAGCAGTTCTGTGCCAGCACTTATTCTATCAACCAACACCAATGTGTTACCCGTTTTATTTACTTCAATAACCAAGCCTGCAATGGTATCTAATCGCCCTTTTTCCTCAAATAGGTACTTTAATTCGCTTTGATAGTTTGTAAATTCTGCATGATCTATAAGTTGTACTACGTTTACATGACAGTTTGCAAGTACACCTTTTTCCTGTAGCTCACTGGCACTAAGTTGATTTATCACAGGACCTAGGCTACAATGCAGTGCTTGAAACTCAAATGGTTCTTTGGGTATTGTGCCAGTTAGTCCCCAACGCAATGGTATCTTGCTCATTACACCAGTTAACAATGTTTTAAGTGCATCTGCTTTGGCCATGTGTACTTCATCAACTATCACTGCAACCACATCTTCTAAAAACTCATGTATGGTGATATCAACTGTTTGATTCTTTGTGTTCTTTAGCAACACATTTAGACTTTGCCATGTGCATATTGTGTGCTTATGTCCAAACTCTTTTCTGTCACCATAAAACACACCAACATCAAGTTGCATGTTTGAATAGTCTGCTTCTGTTTGTGTAACTAAACTTTTGTTTGGTACAATAACAATACTACGTCCATAGTTTTCTACACGTTCACTTAGACTTGCAGTCATTATTGTTTTACCAGCACCAGTTGCTACTTCTTGTATGCACTGTGGATTTTTTAAGAAACTGTTGATAATCTCTACTTGATAATCACGCATCTTAATAGGAGTGCCAGAGGCAGGATGATTCTTCGGCCACATAATGTCACTGTAAGTATCTTCTGCCACTGGATCAAACTTGAATACTGTTTGGTATTCTCTGTTATCTTGTATGTCAACGTCGTAGTTAAAATCTTCAAGTATAGGAAGTATGTCAGGTAACAAGTTTAAGTATGTGCTACCGCCCATTTGAAAGTATGCAACTTTACCATCCCAACGTCCTAGTCTTACTGCTGGCAAGTATCTTGCATGTGGTACATCATACTTAAAAGTATTCACTAGTTTCTTTCGAACATCAAGCTCTAAACCTGATATCTTAAGATTTACTTCATCGTTGATTATTAGTGTTGCCGTTCTCATAAATTAGTTCTCGTAAATCACTACTGTTTGTTGGAAAAATATCAAGTCCATCACAATGTATTTCGTATCCTTGTTCTCTTAAACAATGTTGTACATATGCCTCATCAAGCATCGTTTGACATGGCGATGCAGTATTATTATTTGTAAGCACATCTTGTACCCATGCATCACATCGATATTGCGAATTATGGAAACGTTGTTGTGCTATCCAATTACTTTGATTATGTTTCATTATAGCATCGTCTGCCGTCACAGTCAAGCCTAAACGGTTAATTAAACTAGGAAATACGTTTTTAGTGTAAAGGTCAATTGTGCTTATATGTCCGTCTACATGTTTATATGACTCTGCCATTACATCATATAGCCAAAAACTTGTCCATTCTCGCATGACCCACGGCTGATCGATATCTTTCCAAAAGTCCGTCATATGTTTTTTGTATTCTGGAAAAATAGTTTTAACATTTTTAATCGTATCACCGTGGTTTGCTTTCAAATATTGATTATTGATGTAATCTAACCAATGCCCTTGTACTGGTTCTATAATTATATCTGCAAACGGTTCCATCTTATGATTCATGCGGAAATTATTTCCTTTTTGAAATCCATGGCTACTGCCTGTGGGTTCAATTTTTATTTGTTGATTGGTGCTAAGATTACTATATGCAAATATAGATTGCATTACATAATATCCATAGCACCCCGGTGGCCAAGTCACATATATCATAAGTTAAATTCTCATAAAGGAAAGTGGGCAACATTTTTCAACATTGCCCACTTTAGGTTGTCCAGGAGCTAGATCTGATATGACAACCTGTTCTATCTGCGTCTCATCACAGTGTTTTCTGCTAACTGTTTCCAGTTAGGACTTACCTTAGTAAGATCTGCTATCTTCAACGCCATTCTTAAACTGACTTCTCTTAATTTATCCTTAACAGTATCCATGAATGCAATTACTTCGCCTTCCATTTCCTTGCTAAGATCATAATCCTTAAACAGTTCACCAGTAGCAACAATCTGTTTAATACGTAGGAACTTGTCTCTCATAGTATCTAATGTAAGATCCAAGTAATGACATCTTGATTGTAATGCTTCTAAATGGTCCTGCAGTTTTCTACTTCTAACGTTTTCAAACTTTACGTTAGTTATAAAGATAACACCACCCTTGAACTCAAACTTGTCAGGTATACCTTCTGATCTAAGTTTGTTTGAATCTGCATTCCAATGTAGAACACGTTTCTTACCTGAATCAAGTGCGGCCTTAAGTATGTTAAGACTTAGTTCGTCCATAAGCACACTATCGCAATCATCAAATACCAACACATGGTTAGCATCGGCATGTTTATATAATGTAGCATACAAACCTAGTGCAGTCATTGCACCTTTTACAACTTCGTACTTGATAGGACGGCCAGCAATGCTATCCATCATTGATGCTTTGTCTAATTCTTTTTCAACACCATAACTCTTACCAACTCCTGGAGGTCCAGTAACAATCATAGCTCTAACATCACCAGCAATAACTGCTTTGGTCATGTCATGTAGTATATCAAAACGTGTAGCAATACGGTCCATAACCTGCTGATCAGTTTCAAAATTAATAGTTTTGGAATCTTTTTTATTTGTTTGCATTCTAGCTCTCCTATGCAATGTTGTTTTCTAACTGTATAAACAGCTTAACACATTATACGTATATGTCAACCTATTAATGCATTATCAGGCATTTTTCCTGATTTTGTTTGCATACCTAGTTTGATATATTCGTTTCTCACTGCCATTGCTTCTTTAGCACTAAGACTTTCCCATATCTCAAATTCACCAGTTTCATTTTCACCTAGTACATAATACATTATTTCTTATCCTTGTTAGCAGTTGCCTTTGGACGCCCTCTACTTCGTTGCCATGGATTAATATTTAAATTCTCAGTACGTGCATCTTTATCCAACACAGTAACTTTTCCACCATTAGCAAAAAATGCATCATATGCTTCTTGATCTTCTGGATCTCTGGCTGTTCTTGGTGTAGCATCTAATATTGGATCTGCGTACTTTTTAATTTCTTCTGACATATTTGCTCCTGTTATAAAACTTGATCTTTTTACAATCAGTACAGATGATCAATCTGTACCGGGTAGTTTTTAGTTGTAGTGTTATGGTTCCTTGAGTCCTACCTGACTTGTAAACCTCTGTAGTTGTCGAGCACCGCTCTCCCTTAATCAACTACTTACACTTTACTGCTGGCTATGTCATCTTGTTTCCTTTTCCTTATTATGCTGTTATAATAACACAGTTTAAGTATAAGTCAACCTTTTTAATTGTTTTGGCCATAAAAAAATCGCCCAACTAGTGGACGATCTGATTAAAACCGCTTAGTTACTAAGCGAACATGTTGGCGCCTTCTCCCAACTTGCGAATTATTTTTGTTACTTTTATTTATACAAGTTGGGATCTAGTTGTTTTGTTTTATACAGGCGCAACCATTTTCAATGGTACACGGCCTGTGCATGTAAGTGTGTCACCTGCATTCAATAAAAAGTTAACACCATTATAATTTCCGGTATAACCAACAGTAACTGGTGTTGCACCATTGATCAATATATTAATACGTTCAGGATTTGCAGAGTCACTGCCATCGCCGTACATACCGGTATCCCCAGCGTGATAATAGTACACACCGTCAATTGCTTCGGTTGTTAGTCCAGGTGATGCATTATATGTGTCTGCATTACGTGTTGCTTCTACCCATAAATTTCCTACTCTTATTTGCCCTGCAGTACATGCAATAGATAAAGCATGTTGTGTTTCCTGTGAATCATCTGCATTATTATATTCCCACGAAAGGATATAAGAGGGTGTTTGCGTCGTTGTGGACCATACTTGATTTTCTGCTATTACTGCGGCAGTTAGTGCACCAGAGAACACTTGAGTACCGCCCCATGATACTGTAGCAGCTGAGTCTGCAGCATGATTATATCCATCAATCATTATTTTTCTTGTTGCCATTTTTTTTCCTTATTAACAAAAATGCCTACCTAGTAGTCCCAATTATTTGGTTACACGTTATAGAGGCTTTGACACCTGGAGGCATTGTACATGTATTTATTTCCAATGGGCTAATATTAATGGATCAGATACTTCATGTGGTTTTGGCGAACCGTGGAAAATTAGAACACTAACGTCACCTTGTATTAGACTTGGTGATCCAATATTTAACGGTTTTCTATAGCGAAAATCGTACCCGCCTTCGGCAACTTGCCAACGATAACTTAGTATACGATTTGTATCATAGAATGCAACATCATCCTTAACCTTACTATAGATGTAATCCTGATCTCCGTGCCAAGGACAACGCGGGTTATTCACAATCATTTGGAGATTAAAGTCTGCAAATACATAATTATACTTTCGTGGGTCAAACCACATAACACTGCTATTAATACTAAAACGTGAACTTTTCATGAGATATTTAAAGTCTCTAGGTGCCCAGAATTTGTCTTGGTTGCCTTGCCAAAGCCAGTCAATATTTCCAACTATAACGGTATCAAGATCGAAGTATAACATTTTAGTTGTTTTACGGCCCCATGATCTTGAATTAAACAACTGAACTTTGTACCACCACGAGCGTTTAGGACCTCTAACACCATCCCATTCTTCCAAGTCATGCCTGATATAACCTTTTGGTACATACCGTGTACTTTCAGTGTACACATGCATTCTTACTGTGGGTGTAAGGTTGCGACACAAGCTGTTATATAACTTGTCCACATAACTCCAGTCGTATAGTGTGTCATGTATTAAACATGCACAGTCAATATACTCGCCTACTCCAGTGCGTTTTGCAATCTTGTCAACCATAAACCTTCTGCTATCTCATCTACTGTGTATTCTGTGTGGCTAATTTCAACTAGCCATTGATCTTTATTACGTTTACGTGGTGGATTTTCAATTTGTTTCAACTTAATACTCATTGGATATGCTAAACTTTTTTTATCAACCAGAACATTGGATCCGGCAATCACTGCATTGATTCCGGGGCCACTACAATGATTAATTACAGTGTGGAACGCATAATCAATATCAAAAACATCATATGTATTCACAACTGGTTTTGGTATTTCAATGTCGCAGTTATATATGTTTTCATTTTGTAACAACATTTTAAATCTATGGTGAGGAATAAATGGTTGACAACGAGGATGAAAACGCATTAGTATCGGACGATCAGTATATTTTTGTACACGTCGAACGGTTTCTACTGCATATGTGCCTAAATCAGGCATGCCTTCCCATTGTAAACTTTTATCATGTTGTCCTGCAATTAATATTGTATCGTTTAGATCCTTTTCACCTAAACTAATACCTAATTTTTGAGGGCGGTCCCAGTCGAGGTTGTCAGTGTGTCCATAGTAACCTTCTGAAGTAATATTGTTTACTGCAATTTTCCATGTTACTTCACGTTCTAATGCACCTGCATCTATTACCACAACTGGCTTTCCGAGCGAACGATAGTGTTCATATGTCCGTTTGTTCTTGCTCATTCGGCCATTCCATAGTATACTCCATATAACAACAGCATCACAGTCGAGGGAGTTTTCAACAGGTGTTATACCAGCACCTCGACAGCTGTTTAAGAATGCTTCCATTACTGGTTTGCTATTCAAAGCACACTGCTCAGGATAATATGCTATGTTATTGATCAAAGGTTAAATACTCATATGAAACGTTATACAGTAATTACCACCTTTAATCAGCAGGGTCTTGATAAGTATGGCCAACGTTGTATCAGTACATTTGAACAGTTCTGGCCAGCGGAAGTTGATCTTGTTGTGTACACAGAAAAATGTACTCCACGGATAACAAAGCCTAATGTAAAATGTATAGATCTAATAGCAAATAGCAAACATTGTAAACGTTTTATCAAACGCCACAAAGACAATCCTGAAGCAAATGGCGGAATAGGTCCACACAACGAACGCATATGGAAACCTAACAAACATTTCAAATGGCAAGGGTTACGATTCAGTTACAAAGTGTTTAGCATTTATCATGCAATACAAAACATAGATACTGAATGGGTTATATGGTTAGACGCTGACACACTCACACACAGTACTATTACAATAGACTTCCTTGATACTGTGTCGCCGAGAGATTGTGTTGCAACACATTTAGGCAGAGGTGAACGCTATCACAGTGAATGTGGATGGGTCGGTTATAACAAAGCAAATCCTATGTGCGTTGAATTTGTCGAAGACTTTGCTAGTATGTACAAAAACGACACCATGTTTAACTATACAGAATGGCACGACAGTTATTTGTTTGACGTACAAAGAAAACTATATCGAGACAACCGAGGTGCACACTTTCACAATCTAAATCCTGATCCAGATCTAAAAGGTTTAGCAGGACATCCGTTTATTAATAGTGACCTTGGCAAATACATGGATCATATGAAAGGTGAGAGAAAAACCTTTGGACATAGCGAACCAAGAGATATAAAGTTGCACACTGATTTGCCATATTGGAAAGGCGTTAGAGGTGTTAGATAATTTAATTTTCAGTATCGCAGTCAGTTCACATTTAGGACTGAGTGGAGATTTTGCAAACGTACATCCGCATGTGCAATATCAGTTACCTAATAACTACATTACAGGTGTTTATCATAACAGTGATAAACGCACAGGTATATACTTTGGTAAACGTACAACATACAAACAACTTAGTATAGAATACGGTATAGTACATGGTTACAAACGCATAGACATTGCTCCTATGTTAAAAATTAACTATGGTAATGTTTTTATAGCACCAGCGGCAACTAAAGATGATGTCGGAGTAGTAACAGGTATTGAGGTAAAGTTCTAATGTATCAAGCACACGGATGGTGGTTTGCAGACCAAGACACACATTTTGCACATATGATTGGAAAAAATATAAAAAAGGGCGGACCACCTACCTATCAAGAGCCTGTACGGCATAAAAGTTTTGAATTTGTAAAAGACTTTGGATCCGCAATTGACATTGGTGCCAATGTTGGACTTTGGAGTCGAGACCTTGCACAGAAATTTGACCGTGTAATTGCAATAGAACCTGTAGTCGAATTTCAAGAATGCTTACGTCTAAATGTATCTAATCATAATATGGAAATATGGCCTATTGCACTAGGCACAGCCGACACCACCATTGATATGATAGTTACAGAAGGTAATACTGGGCATTCGCATATCAACAAAGATACAGTCGGCAATGGCAAAGTACAAATGAAAAAACTTGATACACTGGGTTTTAACTTTGATCGTATAGATTATATAAAAATTGATTGCGAAGGTTACGAGATGCAGATAATTCAAGGTGGAGAAAATACTATAAAACATCACATGCCAGTTATAGTTGTAGAACAGAAACTACACACTGACACTGGCATTACAAAAGAAACACAATATGGTTGTGTGGACTTGTTGAAAAGTTGGGGTGCAAGAGAACTTGGTAGAGTTAGGAATGACTGTATACTAGGTTGGTAGGTACTGCTCAAAGTGTTTGTAAATGTCACCTGCTTGACTTTGTTCTATTGTCCAATGTGCTTGTGCTAAGTCGTTAAACCATTGTGTGCGGTCAGGCATTAATGGATCTAAAATATTTTTAATGTTATGATTTGCTACGTCCCAGGTCACTGCACTCTCTTCACTTACAAATGTGGGTATGCCTTTAAGTACACTAAGCACACTGCTTGAACTATTGTAAAACACTGCACATCTTGCAGTGTTCATGCTTTGATGTAGTGTAACAGTCATGCTGTCAATAAGTTCAACACTATTATATTGATTTACCCAGCTCCAGTCACGTTTTACTTTTGTTCCAGTACGATTTAAATCTCCTGGATGAGCTCTTACCTTTATTGGTTCACTTGTCAAATTTCTAATTTTTTTAATAGTTTTCTTTAACCATGCTTCTTGATCAAAACCTTTTGCATTCCAGCCGTTGTCTCTTTGCAAACAGATTAATATATTATCTCCATCGTTACTCCACGGTGTATCAACAAGGCTAAGACTGTTTTTAACCATGTTCCAATGTTTGTCTGTGCTATTTTTGTTTGCGTAGTTACCACTGTTCCAAAACACATTATCAAGACTGTATCGAAGCCACATGTTTTCATGATTGTGATGAAACTTAAAACAACTGCCATCAATGCTCATTACTTTACCACCGGTGTGCTTTTGTTGGTTTATAATTGCATCACGAAAATAGATATGTGGTCCACTAAAACTCATGCCAACCCAACCAAGTATGACTGCTAGTCGAGTATTGTACACTTGCCTGTTCTGTAAATTATCGTCCACAAGCCAACGCACACCACATCTGGCTGCACCTTCGCCGAAGGCTCTCATAACTTGTACTTTGATGTTATGGTTTCTAATTTTTGGCAACGTGCCTAAATAGACTACAACATCATAATCCCAGGTGGTCATTTTACTTCCTATTGTAAAATTCGTTTAGTATACGCCAAGCAGTGCCGTCGATCATTTCTGCTGGGGTAAACTGTCCATATGCTAGATTACAACAAAGTTGTCTTACTCTTTCGACGGTAGGCATCAACGGGTTTTCTAAACGCTTCAAATCTGTATTTGCTAATGGTTCAGCGGCATTTGGACCCATTGTAAAAACTGGTTTGCCAAGTATAAGAGCTTCTACTGCGGCAATGCTATTGTATGTAACCAAGCAGTGTACATCACGTTGTAGTGCCATTTCCATTGTATCGTCGTTTGTCCGTACATGACGTTTTTGCTTTTCTCTTACAACAATCGGTCTATCAGTGTGTTTTGCTATTTCTTGTTTGGTAGATTCTAACCATTCTTGTAGATCTACACCCCAATAGCTCAATGCTTTCTGACTTGGTGGGCATAAAAGTATATTCCGACCTGGTGTTTTCCTACGTATTTGTGTGTCTGTTTTAATAAATCTGTCGTCTGGACAATCTCTCCAAATTGGCAAATTAAACTGCAATCCATTTTTAACACATCTGTGATACAATTTTGTTTTTTCGTTGCCAAAATATCCGGTGTCAATATAGTAAAAGTCTCTGCCGTCTTTGAGGGCTTTGTGCATTACTTTCTTTTTTGCAATGCCTCTAACCACTATAGGTGTTGTAGTGTCTAAGTCATCTAAGTGTTTACTACCAGCAAAAACTCCTTGAGCTCCTGTGAGAAAGTTATCTAGTATGGCATCTTGTTTTGGTTCTTTAACCACCTCATCCTCCTTTGGAACTAGTCCTGCATCAACTATCCCAACAACATTTGGTTGTTCATACTGGAATACCAAATCCTTCATGTACTGTTTCATACTAGTGCCGTTGTATATATTATGAGGATCTTTTGCAGATTCTAAAATTTTGTCTAAGTTGCTTTTTAAATTGTCAGGTAAACTCAAATCTTGTATGCTGACTGTTGTTTGAGGTTTTGACATTAAGTAATCATTATGATACGTATTCCAAACGTCTGCATAACCACAATGTTGGTGATTTGAAAACCAAGGACCGCCTTCAGTGTAGTGTAACAATAAAGGTGAACCGTCTCTGCCTTCTACGTACCAATCCACAAGCCAATTCCATTGTGGCCCAAGCAGTCCAATGTAATGGTCTTTAAGCCAACTAAACCTATGCAAGTATGCTCCAGTGACTTCTGGATCGTTTACTAGCTCTTTTGTTACTTGCTTGTTTGCTGGATGAGCACAGTTCCATACAACCATACTACTCCAGTTTTTACGTGGATATGCTAACTGTTGTTGCCCATCCATTTTTACACCTTCTGGGGGAGTGTAGTCATGTTGTACACAACTGACAGCTTTCTTTGGATCAACATCAGCAATTAGTTCTGCAATGTCTGTTGTAAGAACCATGTCACTGTCCATAAAGATAGCAGTTTCTTCGAAGTTATTAAGTTCAGGGACTAAAAATCTAGTAAAAGTAAACTCTGTGCTTGCTAGTTTATCAACATCACGCCAGTATAGTTCTCTCTTGCGAAGTTCATCTTGCTTTAGCATAACAATATTAACTGGTATACTAGCATGTTCAAGGATGCTATATCTGCAGACATCTGCGGCAATTGGTTCTCTACTGTCCCAACCTATGTAGACTGTTAACATATTAGTCCTGTCTTTCTATATCATCTTCTGTAAGTTCAGCACCTTTCCACACTTCAATAATGTGTGCAGGCTCATTGGATTCGTTTACACCTTTGTGCCAAACGTTTGCTGGAATATCAACAGGATTAGGTGGTGACAAATTCTGTCGTTTAGGATCATCAGGTATTGTTCGATTACTTGTAAGTAAGTGTGCCCGACCACTTACTAAATTCCATGTCTCGCTTCTATTTTTGTGCTTTTGCATACTTAGACTACTATGAGGATTAATAACTAGTTCCTTAACTGCAAAGCCATCTCCTGTATATAGTTCTCTATAGTGGCCCCAGTCACGTTCAACTTTAGGCGCTTCCCAGTCTTTTAGTATCCAACTGCTTGAATTTTTCTTATCTGTTCCACCTACTCCAAATGCAAATGTAATCTTCTCTAAGCCTGCTTTTTCTTCTAATGTTGTACCTGAAGCTCTGTCGCCGCCATTTGCAAATATTATTTGTGCATCTGGGTTATATTCACGCATATCTTTAATAAATCTTACTGCACTGTCATCTGCATCATAATCGTTTTCAAATCCTACACATTGATCAACCATAAGCAGTTGACTTATAATTGCTCCACGCTCTTCAAGTGGCATGAAATGCCTGCCTTTCTTACGTTTAAGCCATGCATCACTATTGATACCAACTGCTAAATGATCACCCATTGCTTTTGCCGCTTGTAGATAAGAAATGTGTCCGCTATGCAAAGGATCAAATCCTCCAGTAACAAGCACAATAGTTTTTGGTGTTACTTCTACTTCTACTTCTACTTCTTCGCTAGAATTATCAACTATAGTTTCTGCCATCTTGTACCTCTTTTGTAAGTTCTTCTTTACGCATCTGCATCCAACTAATTGCAGTGTGGATATGTCCAGTAGCAGTTGGACGTAAACAACTTTGTGCAAACTTGATTTCATCATCAAGTATAAAGATACGTTCCATTTTTTGTTTTTGAGTACGTGTCATTTCGGTGTCTATCATTATATACCTACTTAATTGTAACCTTTGTTTCTTTTTACATTCCATGCAATAGCAGTTTGTAGTCCACCTGGCTTGTTATCATTTACTACAATGCGTTCGCCGTGATGTATACCAAAGATTGCTAGATCATAACGCAATCCATTATCTCTTATAAACTTCAATGTTTGTTCTTGGATATCTTTTGGTCTTGCAGTCATTATCACTATCATATCATCTTTGGGTATCTGTGCCCACATTTCTGTTACACCAGGTAAAAGTTTATCATTCTCATACGGCGGCTGGTTGACTTCTGCAATAGTACCATCAACATCGATAATCCATGTGTGTCCTAGGTTTTCACTTAGTTCAAAAGGAAATACATCTGCAACTTTTTTAGTAGGATAGTTTGTGTTGTTATAATCAAAGTCTTCTATCATTATTATACTTTCTCTAATATTACTGTATACTTTACAACATCGATTGTTACATTACCTCGTACAAACGGCTTTGGGCCTTTGATGTTTTCATATATAATTTTCCAACCTGGTATCTGTTCAATCTTGTCTTTCCACCACTGTGGATCTTCAATAATAAGATGTGCATTACGTCCGTCACTGAGTCGTTTTTTTGCAGGATGACATGCAATAAAGTGATGCTGGTATTTTGTACCTATTGTGAATAAATTTTCTAATACTGTATCAATTTGTTCTGGTTCAATGTGTTCTAGTACATCACGACTGTAAACCAAGTCAACAGATTCTGGTAGTTCAATAGGATGTGTAATAGGATCATAACTGTGTATGTCCATAGTGCTGGATTTTAAACTGTCTAATGGTGTGCCTTTACCACAACCAAAATCGAGTATGCTGGTTACTGGATGATCTTTAAGAAAGTCTGTGAGTATGTTTGGCGCACCGGTCGCAGTACCAAAGCTCTTAGCCGAATGCAGTTTTTCTAATTGTAGTGTATATTCTGGACTATTCTGCATCTGCTTCTCCTTTGGTATAAACAAAGTCGTTTTTTTCTACCTTCTCACGTAGCACATACCCATAACTTTCTAGTAGTTCGATAGCATTGGGCATATCATCAGGTTGTCGATCTTTAAGTATACGTTGCTTGTTTTCAATCAGTACTACTGGTGAGTTGTTTCTAAAAAACTGTTCTGCACCAGCAATTATATAACCTTCATGGCTATCACAGTCTAACTTTATAAAGTCAATATCCTCATAGTGATAACTGTCTAGCACAATAGTTTGTACTTGTTGTGAGCTATGAATCTTCACCAATTCTGGTTCTTCTTCTTTTTCGCTTACCCAACCAGAAAATGTACTTTTTCCGTTGTACAAGGTCATCAGTTTGTTTTCATTGCTGAGTGCAAGGTTGTACACTTCTACGTTTGTTATATCTCGTTCTTTGAGATTCTTTTCACAACACACATGTACCAATGGATGAGGTTCAAAGCCAATTACCCGATCAAACATCGACGCCATTAGTACTGTACTATCACCAACCCATGTACCGGCATCAATAGCATTTCTAAACTGTGTGCAATATGTTACTGCCTTTTTAATAGGTTCAATGCAACTAAAGTTCTCAAGACGCATGTAGTCACCAGCTAGTCCGACAGTGTCAACACACCACCAATTTCCATTTTTTTGCATTATTGCATATCCATTAACATAAGGCTTTTATCAATCCATGTCAGAGCGAGATCTTCTTGCTTAAGAATACCAAATTTAGTTATACTTTTCACTGCACTTTCAGGCAATAGATTAGTTTCTTCGGCTAATCTATACAAATCTGTCTTTGCTGGATCCATTGGTTTATGTTCGCTTCTATACACAATTGCATAAAGCCACGGATCGTTTACTGCCTTTTTAAAAAACCCATCTTTGCAATCCCATCCGCATACTGCCAACATGTAAATTAAAAATGGCATAGTATAATGATGTTTTTGATTCATATGCATATTGTATGCAAGTTTACCAAATTTGACATTTGTAGTTTGTGGGACTGCTACTATTAACATGGCATCTTGGTTGGCAACATGCCACCAATTAGCAAGTGCTTCGTATGGGTTTGTTATAAATTGTAAGACATCATAGCACCATAGTACATCAAATTTTCTCTTGTTTTCTTTAAAATTTTGCAGATTTTGTCTTTGAAAAGATATTCCCTGATGTTTAACAATTAGTTTATCTATTTCATTAACACCTATACATTTTATACCAAGTGGTGCACGAGTATCGTCGTTATATTCAGCATTTGCCCACCATTGTAGATCAAGTGCCTCTTTTTGACAACCAAGATCAACCATTGTTCCTACACTTTCCATAAATTCATTCTGTTTATAGAGTTCATCGAGGATATTTGTTACACTATGTTCGTGAGCTAAATGTTCGCTAGTGAATGAGCTGTAATTCATTGATTAACCTATTTGTTTGCTTTTGATGCTCGATACGAGCATTAGTATGTATCTGGTCTACAAGTCTGGCATTACTTTCTAACCTTTGCCAGTGTTCTTGACGCAAGTCTTTACAACCTTTACGTACAAGATTTTGCATTTCTTGAACAACTGCAATCATTCTTGTCCACGGATTTTGTTCATTATCGTAACTGTGATTAATTATGTCATCAAACAAATCAAAACCCACATTTCGAAGTTCCCTTACAAGTCCAGGAACTGCATACCACAATGGAAATTGATGCCAGGCGAATGCTTTATAACTTTTCTCAGTAATAAAAATATTTCTCCATACACCAATGTCGTTTTGATCACTACTCTCAACAACCAACTGTATAGGAGCATTATAAAAAAGCTGATGTTTAGGATTATGTTGTTCTTCATTTACCTCTTTATGATCAACTATGATTGGATAACTATATGGATGAATTGCATCTTTATACTGATTGGCGTCGATTCCTGGAGTAGTGCCTAAGGTCATAATCATATGATATGGCTCAAACTTTTGAAGTAGACGTTTAGCTAACTGGCACCTCATTATACTTGCACGACGCATCAAAACTGTAAAAGTGGCATTCATTGATAAATTTGCCCAGTCAACATTTTGATTCTGTAAGTGCCTATACCAACGAGTGTTGTAAATCATTTTGTCTGTGAGGCATACTGCTGGATAACAGAGTTTTTCAGTATCTTCATATGCAGTGAATATTGCTCCAAAATTTGTACTTGGCAATCCGTAAGTTAATAGTAATTTACGAAAATTTTCAATATCATTGGCACTATGTCCTTCAGATTCTGTGTTCACAATCCACGTATATGTTTTTATATCATCAGTGGTTAATTTTGCCTTATGCAGATCATCAAGTAAAAATTCATCAATATCATTGTCCCTAAGACGCTCCGTAGAAACACCTTTCCATATATCATACCAAAGAAACTTGCCATCAATGCGTATACGACCTTGAGTCATACTTGCACATCTTCCATACCAGCAGTACGCAACCTAACTATGTGTCCTAGTTGCCACTGCTTTGTATCTAAGCCTTTCATGATACCTAAATATTTGTTACGCAGAAGTGCAACTTCGTTAATTATTGTTTCAAAGTCAATAACTTCATCTTCACCATCAACATACTTTTCTGCATCACGACTGCTCAATGCACGAGCATACCCTTCTAAGTACTTTTGAAAATGTTTACGTCTTATTTTACGTAACTTTATGTTTAGAAAATTAAGTACTGCTTCAATTTCTTGTAGTTGATTGAAACGGTGCTCTGTAAGTCCAGGTAATGCTTTTATATTTTTTTCAACAAGTCCGCCAACTCTGCATTCGCTCTTCGCTATTTCTAACTCATGTTCATAATGAGTTATAAAGCTGGGAATCTCTGCAAGATTATTTGTTACTTTGCTATACCACATATACTAGTACTCGTCGTAGTTAAATTCACCGTCTTCGTCGTACTGGTCAAGTAATTCATCACGTTCGTCTTCTTCTAAATCATCTTCTTCATGCTCTCCAAGATAGTCGCCAACTGCTAATTTTATGGCTCCGTCAAACTTAAATGCATCTCTTATTTCTTCAGCACTAAACTGTCCTATCAATGCTTCAACAACATGATTTGCAGCTTCTTTTACATCTCCTGTATCGTGCATAAACTGACGTGTTTCTTTCCAAACCAATGCGGCTATTTCTAATGACAATTCTGTCTCCTGTTTTATTGTGTGGTGTACTTATAATATACTTGTTAATTCTTTATACGTGTGTTTATAATCTTGTTTTCTTATTTTATCTGTTATACTTAAATAATCAATCATGTTTGCAGTATCTGTTGATATTGTTGTGTTGTTCATTAGACTTACAATTGGTTCAATTACTTTAATAAATTTGTCATCATCTATATTCAATAACTTATTTGTTATATATTTTTTTTGTTCTTTGCTAAACAAACCAATGTTCAACTGTTTTGGATTTATGATTGGATTAAAACTAATAGGAAGATTATAATCCTTACACCACTTATACAACTCGTATGTATCTAAAATGTTCAATGTACTAATTGTACTAAACACATTTAGTGTCAAATTAGTACCAGTGGTATTTTTATATCTTGTAATTGTATCAGTTACTTTTTCCCAACTTTCTCCGTATCTCTCATATTCAAACTTATCACCTGTGTTATCAATACTAAAACTTAGTTCAACTTGTTTAAAATGTTTCCACAGTTGTATAAGTTTTGTTGCATATTGTGTACCATTTGTATTATAGTGTATTGTTATTGATTTGCTTTTTTGTTTATCTATAAAGTATTGTAACATGGTTCCGTGGGTTTTGTCAAGTAATGGTTCGCCGCCTGAAAACGTTAAGTATAACAAATCACTACCAATTTCTTCAAGATCTCTCCAAACTTTTGAACCGCTGATGTCAGTCCACTCATTCTTAATGAGTGATCTTGATGACCACCGCGGATAGGATTTTTTATTTTGAGAGACTTCATTTGCCCACTTGCTACTAAAGGCAGGTTCACATATTCGACAACTTAGATTACATGTTTTGTTAATTTTTATATCTAAACTCATCAAGTTATTACTTCTAGTATCATTATAATCTATATCAAAAATCTTATCTCTATACACATAAGCATCATTTAGTCTCTTACTCATTACATTGTTCTTTTCGTTATGCCAACAGTTAGTACAACCCTTAGGTTTGTTGCCATCTAAGAACTCTTGCCTAAGTTCAGTATAATCTATTTCCTTTACTGATACCGTTTTAACATTTGGAAATTCATCTGGTTTATAAACACAACAAGGCGATATATTCCCCTGTTGCCCAATTTCTAAGTTTATCCACGGAGTAATACATATTGACTCTGGAATACTAAAGTTCGTAGGATCAAGCACAGTGTCATTGCCATACTTTTCAATATGCACAAAACAATCATCAATGTCAAGGTGTTTTAATATACGGTTTAGATAATTATAAAACGGTTTAGTATCAATAGTAGGCACTGAATCCACAAACACTATGCGTTGATTTGGTTCATAGTATTTGCGTTTTTGTTTTACAAGTTCGCGGTACAATTGATTTACAGGTTGTTCAAGAAAATATTTTACTTTTTGTATATATAAAATATCATACTGTGCTAACTTGTCATTCAGTTGGTTGCTCATGCAATTCTTCTACTACTATTTCTTCTTCAGGAATACTTAGTACTTCTTCAATTTTATTGAAGTCTAGCATTACCTTGTCTAAACAACCATCTTCGTTACGTTCCCAAGCCTTACGGAACTGTAGTATTTCTTCTTTGTCGCTAGTTAGGAAACGTAATCTGTTGCCTTGCTTTGTCAACAATCCAGTTGCTTCTGCTAGATCAACCAATCCACTGTATGGATTCATTCCTGTTTCATACGGAATCTTAACCTGTACTGATTCAAATGGTTTTGCATATCTGGTTTTCATAACCTTACAAGCGGCACGTATACCTTTTACCTGTGATATCTTGTTGCCATCTTCGTCTTCTTTAAGTTTAAGTTTACGCATTGCAACAACAATACTTGATGCATAGATAAAGCCTTGTCCGCCTGATATCTTATCATCTGGATCAAACATATCTTGTGATGCATACGTATGATTTGTACATACCATTCCAACGTTGTAACTACCAAACATGTTTACTGTGTTTCTAACAAGTGCAGTTAATGCTTTAGGCTTTCTACCTAAGTCACCTTTCATATCACCTGATTCAAACTGGTTAACATCTGTTGGTGTTAGCATCATACCTAAACTATCAATAACAAACAATACCTTAGGACGTTCTCCATCTGGCAATGCTTTATAGTCTTTCATAAACGTACTAACTGTTTTTGCAACGTCGTCAATCATACTCATTGCAAGTTTAAGCAACTTGTCATCGCCAGTATCAACACCTAGTGCTTGTAACCACGCTTCATCTAATGCATTTTCTGTATCAATAAGCACAACAAAGATGCCTTGCTCTTGTGCATGTTTAACAATGTTACCTGCGGCAAAATAACTTTTGCCTGCGCCAGATTCACCAGCAAACACTGTAACTTTACCTAGTGGACAACCTTTGTGGAAGTCTCCACTAATTAAATAGTTCAATGCATAGTTGCCTGTGCTGATCCAGTCTGTTGGATCGTTAAAGCCAATTGACAACCCGTCAATGCTTTTTGTGATGTCCTTGCGGAACTTGCTTACGTCAAATGGTTTTGCCATATATAATCTCCAATAAGTTTGTGTTCTTCGGTTGTAGGATGTTTATTGTGTCCGACAAATTCATCAATAAACTTGCCGTCAAATCTTAACCAGTGTTTATACTCAACACTATCAAGTAACTCAATTATATCATCTTTTATATAATCTAAGCCGTCTAATTGATGCATTGGGTCTGCGATTGCTGTAATAGTATACGGGATTTTTCTTTCTCTCAAACTATAAAGTAGTAATTTCAGTTTTAGCACATGCTCGCGTAGTATAGATAAAAAACTTCTATAATTATAAAGTTGATCAACTAATTTTTTTTCTTTACCTTGCAAACGCTGTTCAAAATTTAAGCCTCCAGATATAAGCCATTTTCGTGCACCAGGAATTATTATCTTGTTATGTTCTAATAAATTTACCACTGCATTGCACATAACACCTTCATGATTCGTTTCTATATCCATTCTCCACAATGTGGGTAGCATTATTACACAATGGTCGAATTCTAACTTTTGTGCATATATATATGCTTCTGTGCAAATTCCATTCCACCCTATGCCAGCTTGTGCAACCAGATATGATGTCTGATAATTTTTACTATAGTGTATGCTCCATGGTACAGCATCCTGCCACTGTGGATCTGTAAAGCTGCATCCTACCAATAAGTGTTTTGTTATATCCATATAAGTATATTACTATATATTATCTGTATTGTCAAACTGTTTTAGACTTTTTAGGTAATTTTTACTAAAATAATGGTTGTAATTAAATTCTACATTTTCTTGCTCTAATAGATACAAATCATGCCACTCATCTGTGGTAAGTTTACTAAACTTTCCAATCATGGTCATTAACTCTACTAATCGTTCAACAGGATTGGTTATACTGTCAAACCTATAATCAAATAAGTTGGTATACAATCTAAACCCGTAATATTTTTCTAGGTGTGCATGCCAGTCTGGTTGTGCATACGCCAAAAATAATCCCTTAGTAATAACACTGTACAAAAACTTTTCTGTTACAAACGGATGATAACTATCAGCCATTGTCTCACTTACAATATGTAGGAAACTTTGTGCTAATTGTTTTTCAAAAGTACGAATATTGTCGAGATATTCATAAGAAACATTCCCAAAACTGTAAATATGTTGAGAAAATTTATCTGTCAAATCAAAAAACTTGTTGTAAAATTCTGTATTTTTTACATAAGCCTGAATATGTCCATCAACTTCATCGCCGGTGTTTGTAAAATTTTTACTGCAATAATCATTTTTAAAGTAACCAAATTTATTCAATGCAGATACTAGAAGTTGTCTGCCTACATGATTGGCTCCATTAAAGCTGCATACAAAATTATTATAGTCTCGTGTAGGATGTATAGTATAGTTTGTGAACCAACAAAAATTCATTTGAGATTGCAATTCAGCTGAAAATTTTATACAGAGATTAGGATAGTTTTCGTGAACCCGTTTATCATAAATTTGATGCGTAATAATTGTATGTTGCTGGTTGTTTAACTTTTCGTATAAAAAATTATTCTTAAAATTTTTATCATAACCGCCATGATGATCATGCAATATAAATGTTTTTGGAAGATCCTGAGGATCAAATGTCCACTTAGAATCGTTAGGACGCAATATAAACAATTCTTCGTGCATTATCTATTTTTCCTTGAAAAGTGAGGGCAAGGAGAAAGGAAAAAACCTTGCCCTCCATTGCCGTTAAGATGAAGACTGTCTGCTACGAATCATAGCAAGTATATCTTCGGCCTTCTGTCCACTACCAGCAGGGGAAGCCGGTGTTTGGACTGGTGCAGTTGGAGTTGCACCCATCTCTTCAGGTGTAGCAACCGGAGCAGGAGCCATTTCTGCTACCGGAGTTGGTGCCGGAGCACTTACTTCTACAGGTGTTGCTGTTGCTGATGCAGCCGCCGCCATTGCTGGAGCTGGTGCTGATCCTTCAGGCTTTTGCATTCCTGCTGGACGAAAGTATGATCCCCAACGATCAACATCATATGCTTGACCATCTACTGATGCTTCAAACATTTCTTTCATCACTTTTAGTTCTTCTTCACCTGGACGTTTAGGTAGGAAGTCACCTAAATTATATAAACCTTGTGAGTCAATAGCAGTGGCTTCTGCTTCTGTTAATGCAGTTTCTTTTCTTGCCCATTTTGATGTACTGTAATCAGCATAACCACCTTTAGAAGTTTTGCTTACTCTAAAGTCTAAACCTCTTGCATAATCTGTAGGTAGTTCCTCTAATTCAGGATCCATCAATGCACTTTTAATAATTTGAAAAATCTGCGGACCAATGATGAAACGTCTGATTGCTTTATCTGATTTGTCATCTGTGATTGGATTCTCTCTTACAAATCCTTGCATTACATAACTACGTTTCTTCCAGTACTTACGACCCATATCTTCTAAACTTTTGTCTTTGAACCACGGACGTACTTCAGTTAGGATTGGACAAGTATCTCCCCACATCTCAACACAAGGAACCTGTACTTGAACACTCTTACTGTCCATCTGTCCTTTGATACCATTAAATGGGAGTTTGATCATTGCACGTTCAATCCAAAAGAACGTGTTGTTGTTATCCATATCGGGAAGGAAACGTAGTACTGCACTATCGCCTTCGTTCATATTCCAATGTGGGTAAATTGCACCATCGCCGCCGGATGATTGATTGCCTTGCTTATTATCTGCCGCTGCAAGGCGAGCTCTTATTTCTGCTAATGAAGCCATTTTGTTTCTCCTATTGCCTACGAGTAGCAACTACTACTCTATCATTTGCCTGTTTATGTTTGTCAACAAATAATGCAACTACATTACTTGCACTTTTATTTAGCATAGACACACCATTGGGTGTAGTTTTATGTCGCATAAAATTAAACATGCTTTATAATAACATGTTTGAGTTTTAAGTCAATAGGTTTGATAACCTAAGATGTGTAATTGAGCCACAGAGTTTCTCTAACAGTGTCCAAAGGAATAGGTTTTAGCATACCGTTAAATGTTCTTGGTGAGTTTTTGTAAATAATAGCACTACGTGGCATGTGTTTTGTATGCACACAGTCAATATCCTCTATAGTGCCAAAAGGTTGATGGTCGTCTGAGAAGGTGTTGTTTATTTCAGTATTTGTGCAAAATGAATATGATAATGTATCTGTCAAATGCAGTGTAAGCGGAATTTGTACTTGTACACGTATATCAGAATGTAGTTTGTGCATCTTTATCTGTGCATCTGGTAAGTCTACACATACCCAACCTACTTGTGGCTTAAGTGTTTCTCCGACTATATTGCTAACTTTTGGTGCAAGATCCGCACACAAACTGTTAAGTTTAAATATGCAATCTGTTTGCAAACGATTGTCATATTGCATTTTTAGCAGATTGTTTTCTGCGGTTCTATAAAGATCTCGAACAAATGTGTATTGTTCCATAGAAAAAAAGTAATGTACTTGCCATAATTGATTTGGAATTATAGTAGTTACAGTCATCTTACCACTTTGATAATTTAAGTATTCTTTCTAATGCTTCGTTTGTTAACGCTGGATCACGTTCTGCTTTAAGTGCTTCTTTGCCCGTATCAACATCTTGTGTTTCTTTGGTTACTGATTTTGCATTCATCCAACCTTGTAGTTGAGCAATTTCTTTATCATAAGTTGCTTTTGCTTTATCAGTATCCATCTTTGCCTTCATGTACTTTGCATACTTAATTGCGGCTTTGAGATCTGCTGGTGAACTATCTTTGGTTGGATTGATTACCTCAGGTGGACTCTTTGCTTCGTTTACATTGCCTCTTCCAGCAAGTCTAAGTAAATCTTTCATTTCGGCATCTTCTATTATACCACCTAATGCTTGGATTCCTTTTTCAGCGAATTGTATAACCTCTGCTGGTTCTGCGTCGACTAGATCTCTGGCCATTTTATACACTTCTAAGACATCATCGTCGGCATTCGCATGCATGTCCTTAAAGTAGTCGCCCATTTCATCTAAGATATGATCATTGTCAGTAAAGTCATTTGCAGACGCTTGATCGTATAAGTGATTTAGGTCGCTAATCAATTCTTTTTTAAGTTCGTCAGCACTCATGTAGTTGTTATCGTCTTCAGTTATGTCTTCGTCCGCTAAATCATCATCTGCCATTGGGTCAACTGCTTTTTCGTTATCAGTGCCATCTTGGTCCATTGGATTAACAAAACTATCCATGCCTTCTTCAACACGTACAACTTCACCGCAACTGGTACATCTGCCATCAGCGTCTCCATCGCCGTCGTGTATTGGAGCATCGCAACACTTACTTAATTCTTCTTCTGCTTCTTTTACAGGTAAGCCTGCTAATTCTAGCATTCTTGTTTGGTCTTTGTCCATTGACTCACCAACACCATACATGAACAATTTGCTATAGACTTCTGGATGATTATCTTTAATTGCATATTTAAGTTCTTGCATGAATAGTTCTCTCATTGCGGTATCACCTGAAGAAGCCATAGCGATAATTCTATTACCATTTACTTCTCCATAATTTCCTTCTTTAAAAACTTCTTCTATTGCCCTAATTTTGTCTTCGATATCATCAATCTTTACATAATCTATAATATCGTCACCTGCATTCATGATTTCTTCATCACTCATTCCATCTGCCTCCATTTCGGCATAGGCGGTATGGTACTCATCGGCTTCTGCTTTGTATCCTTTATGAAGTTTTTTTAAGGCAGGTGCAACCATATCAAGTGTTACACTTAATCTATCAGTATTATCTGCATCATCTTCACCTAATGATTCTTCAACATTTGAACCACCAGCAGTTTTCACTACATCTTGTCCGCCCATGCCCATTTCTAAACTGCGTTGCTTGCCTGCGGCTGCATCAGCCTGTCCTGCTTGATATCCGCTTGCTGGCTCTTCCTGTGTTGGTGATTCGCTAACTTCTACATCTATGTCAACGCCAAGTTGTTGGGCACGTGCCATTACTAATTTTCTGCAATCTGCATCTGGATCTTTGTCTGCTAGTTCACCAATGTCATCAAACAAACTGTCATCGCCAATCAAATCATAAAGTTGTTCTGATGCATACTCGCCATCAGGTCCACATGGTAGAGGCTTTGACATAAGCTCTTGTAATCTTGCCATGTCTTCTGCAGTTTCTGGCAATGCCCATGTACCTTCCATAATCTGGTTGGTCCAGTTTTCAAATTGGTTTGCTTCTTTCATTGTGCTTTCCTTTATTTTTGCTAGTATAGGCAATGCTTCTTCGATACGGCTATCAACTGCACTGTTTACAAATACTTCTCTTACACTTTCTATTGTTTCGTCTAATTCTGTTGCTACTGCTGGATCATAGTTAGAAAATATTTCTTTGTAACCACGTTTGCCAATCATCTTCTTGGCTTTGCGTTTTAGATCTGAGTAATGCTTTACTGCATCTTCTACTATGTCTAGTGCTTGTTCGTTTTGTGCAAACGCATTACTGCGACTTGCTCTTACAAACTTGCCTAGTGTTTTAATTTCATTTATTGTTTCGCTTATGTACTGTCCAAATGCATCATATGGCGTCCCACCTTCACTTACATGACGTGCCATTGCTTTAGCACCAGCAATGCTTTCAAAAGGCATGCGAAATCTTTCACCTTGTGAATTCTCAACAAACAAACTTGCAATGTTTCTAAAACGTTGTTCACCTTCGCCAATAGCACGTGAATGTTGTATTACAACTTTTGCTTTGCCAGGTTGATTGCTATAGCTCTTGCTTTTACCTTGAGCTTTCCATGCTTCCATAACCAAGCTCTCACTGATATCAGCCATGCTAGCCATCTGGTATTTTAGTTTGTTCATGTTGTTTAAACTGAATGTTAGCAAATTACGTTTTGCAGTTTGTCTAAGCATACCAAGAAAGTCGTACCAATCACCTTTGTCACCCGGATCCATACCTTTACCCAAGTTATCTCCATAGTATACTTCTAAGTCATTGTCACCATTGACCAATATAACTACTGTGCCATACTCGTTTCCATTGGCTGTAAAATTGAAACTAAACAAATCTGCTTCGCTAGGATTCACAGTGGGTTTACCCATTGAGTCAAGGCTCTTTGGATCAAAGTCTTTGGTTACTAGCAAGTCATATATTTGCTGTGATGCTGTGTTTTCTTGTGCCATGTACGTATTTATTAAAACATTGCCACAAACGGCATAGGTTCTAATGTTTCCTCACTAAAATCTGTAAGATGCGTGTCTAATTCTTTGTGATAACTTGTTAGTACTTGTAACATACGCACTGCAAGTAAGCATGCCATTACTAAATCATCAGTTTCTCCTGGCTTACCAGCATAACTTGTACCATGTGCTACAAAGTTTTTTAATTCTCCAATTAAACTTGGTGAGCTAATTGTCATTTTCTTTGATTCTATAACCGTCTTAAGTTTTGCACAGGCAGCAATCTTACTTCTATTGGTTGTATTAAAACCTTTACGGTATCGCCTACCACTGGCACTAACCACTGTGTTATCACTTAAAAAATATCCTTCAATATTTTGTTCACCATACTGCTCTATACACAATAGTGCGGCTTCCCCAATACTATTGTTTTCTACACTGTAATAAACACTTTGTGGTTCTTGTACTGTTTCATTGATATGCTTTACAATATCAACAAGTATTCGTATTTGATCAGTAATAGGTGTTTTGTTATGACGCCATTCTGCTATTTGTTCTGTACTGTTTGCCTCAAAAACTTGTATGGCACTTGGGTCACCACCTGTTCCTAAACTTGGATCAAGTGCTACAACATATATTCTACCCTTTTGAGGCTTTTTATACCAACGCACTTGTCCTGTTTTATACAATGGTTCTTGAACGCCTTCTAAGTCGATTAGTCTAGTTGGTGATATTAGTGTTTCATCACTTATAATAAACTCGCAATCCATCTCACGACGGAAACGTTCAACTCCAAGTATAGCTCGTTGCTCTGTTGCCCAGTCTTCATCTCTGTCAGGATGTTCTGTCCAGTATGCTCTGTAGGCTTTAAAGCCGTTTATGCCAAGTTCCTTTTGATTGCCAAACTCATCTTCAGTTTTGTTTGCACCTTTCCATATAAATGCAAACTGGTCTTCATCACTGTTTGGAGTGCTTGTAATGATAGCACCACCACCTGTTGATAGTGTGGGCGATATTGATGTCCAGAATTCTCGTGCTATTGTAGGCCGAACAAATGCAAACTCATCACAGTACAACAGGGTTATACTCATACCTCTTCCTGTGTTTTCAGTTGTTGTTTGTGCAACTATTCTTGAACCGTTGTCAAATTCTATTGAGCCTTTATTATAACTTGTTGCTCCAGCACGTATGTGGTCTGGACAGGCTTCGTAACTATAACGCACACGTTGCATAATCTCTTGAGCACCTGCATACTTGTGTGCCGCAACCAGTATTGTACTATCTGGTTTGAACATAGCATACCATAACAAGTATCCGGCAGCACTTGTACTCTTGCCTGTTTGTCGGGGCATCATTGAGATACTGTATCTAAAGTTGTGGTATGTGCTTATCAGTCTTTCTTGAAACTCCCACGGAGCATACTGTATTTTTCCTTGCACAGGATGTTGTATAAAGAAAAAGTGTTTGAGAAAGTACTCAGGACCAGTTTCTGGATCAGCACACTGTACAAATTCTTGTAATTGTTCGTCAGTAAACTCTTGTTTTTTGTAAGGGCTTTTTACTAACACCCCATCTTCTTGTCGTGCTACCATAATGCGTCCACCAATTCTGGCCATAATTTTTTAAACTGGCCTTTTTGATCAGGATGCCATTTGTTTTCTACATCATCTGTAAATTTATGAAAGTCTTCTTTGCGATCGCCGGTATCGTTTTGTAATTTATCTAACTGTTGGCTTACAAAATCTATTTCCATTGGCCGAAGTATAAAATTATCTCTATAACGTATGAGCTCTTCAATGGCCAGTTTCCTAACTTTTTCATTGTGTTGTTGAGGATCAATTTGATTACCCCACACATGTTGCCAACAAATGTTTAGATTATTGTTTTGCATTGCATACTCTTTTAATTCACATAATCTTGTACAGTTATAAATTGTATATACCGCTTGAATGCCACAGTGTTGTCCGCTATTTTTGGTTCTTTCTACCACTGTTCTTACATTTTTATCAAAAAGTTCCCAACTACTGCCCCATCTTACATATTCAAATCTGTCATAAACGTTGTCAAAGCTCATGCTCCAACCAACACGTGAACGCTTCAACAGTTTTTGAGGCACAGGCATTCTGTCAAAATCTGTAGTCATATTTGTAATCACTGTTATTAGCACGTCATCAGGCAAGATGTCAAGTAGTCTGTCGTTTTCTTTCATCATCAATGGTTCGCCGCCTACCAGTGCAACTTCTTTTACAGTATCCTGATGCTTTTCTATATACTTAATAATACTTTCATACTGTGTGTTAATAGTACGATTGAATGGTTCTCCCTTTATACTTGCCCATTTTGTACTAAAATAAGGCGAACAGTAAGTACACGCAAGATTACATGTATTGTTCCATCTTATATCCATTAGTGCTGGCTTATGATCGTCTAATTCAGCAGTTGCACAGTCAAAGTCAGGACTAATATTATTATGCCAACTTCTCTCGCTGCCAAATCCTGCATTTTCATTATTGATACAGTTTTCACAATACTTTGGATGAAGTATTCCTTGTTTTATACTTGCACGAACCTCTTTCATTTCATTGCTTTGTAAGATTTGGTCAATCGAGCGATTATCTTGTTCCAACTTATTATTGTCATCGTAAGATCCCAAGACTGTTGGATGAGCCGCACAACAAGTTTTTACGTTTCCTTCAAAATTTAAGTGTAAGCCACGCCACGGGCTGGCACAATATTTCTTTTCGTGTTCCATGTAAGTACTTATTGTGGCTTTGGAGAGTGGTTTTTTATTGTTTGATTTGATGATGTTTGTTTATATTCTTCTGGAAGAGGAGCAACTAGAGGCTTTGGTTTTGGCTGAGGTTTTCCTAGCCCGCCAAAATTAATTGCAGTGATCATTCTACAATGCCGTCTTCTAGTAGTTTTACTCTATTTGCAAGGTGTGCTTTTTGAACTTCATCTTTGTTTTGTCCGTGATAAGGCACTGCATGTCCTTCACTGATTAATATGCTTGTTAATAGTTTCCAACTATCAGTGTTACTATCATACACATTGAAATCGCCAAGTATACGTCCAAACTTGCCTTTCATATCTTCGCCGTTTTTGTTTATTTGTGTTTGCAGTACACAGGTTTTGCCAAGCAATTCTTTTACTCTTGCTTTAGCGGCCAAGCCAAACTTTTTCTCTTCAAGATCTCTTGTGCGTGATTCTGGAGTATCAATACCTGCTATACGTACTCGTTCGTCTTTGAGTACAACATTAAATCCTAAGTCAATGTCTACGTCAACGGTATCACCGTCTACAATTTTGATTATTGTTGCACGATACTCGTACATTATCTTGGGTAGCCTTTAAATGCTACAACTGGCGATTCTGTATTAACTGCGTCTAATTCTTGACTGCCTTTTGCGGCATGGCGTTTTTTAGCAGTAAGTCCAAGTGATTTGAATGCGTCTTGGGCAAGTTTTTCTTCTTCATCAGTGTAAGTTCCAACAAATCCATCACCTGCTAACCAACTGGATGGATCCATGTCGTGTTCAGCATTTCCGTCACCATCCATTGCGGCCATTGCTAAACTAGCACGGTACAGGTCGTAGTATCCGTTGTTACGCAAACTACCTGGTGATGCTTTTTCAATGGTATGAGGCATATTACCTTGTGGTAGGTTAGTACCCCTACGCTCAGATATAAACTCTCTAGATCTCATTAGTTGTATACACCTGCGTTTGCACTTGATGCAGTGCCAATTTCAGTGCATGAACCATTGGCGCCAGTAATAGTAACTTGATTACCTACTCCAACATATACATCTATTTTAGTTTGGTGTGGTATTACTAATGGCACACTGTTTGTTACTGTGCCGTCGTTGTATAAAAAGTGTGTAGCATCGCTAGTTGGCTTACCTGCCAGTTTAACTTGAAATGTTAGTGCGTTTGAACCACTTGTAATTTGTGCTTTATCTGTTGTCCACACTGTGTCGGATATTGCGCCTGCGTATGATGTTATTGCCATTGTTTAGTTCCTTTTATTACCACTTGCGACATGACCAGTAACGTGCTTTTGTCTTTGGTCCTGGATTGTCACAGTTGTGTCTAGCTCTAAAACTCTTACGTGCTTTAGGATTGTTTTTTCTAATCTTCATTGTTTTACCTTTGGCACTGGTTCCGCCATGTCCAAAGTTTACTTTTTTAACGTTGCCTGTTTTTGGATCTTTTACATACACCTTAAACTTTTTTACATCACCTTGCATTGGCTTGTTAAGTTGCACCTTACGTCCTTGGTATTCTGCTTCTGCTAGGTCATTTTCAATAACACGTTTTAGACTTTTAATAGTATCGTTAACCATAGCACTTACATCGCTTGATCCGATCTCATCGTCATCGTCGCCGTGGAATTCAGCAGTGTCTGCAATTGCTTGTGTTATTTGCTCAATGCCAAATTCTCTTACCATATCGCTAAACTCAGGATGATTCATAATCCTGCGTGTGATCATTGCTTCAACTTCTTCTACATCTTCAATAAGTTTTTCAGTTTGTTCTACTGCTTCAGTGAGTTTTCTGTTATAGTAGTTTGCAGTATCAGGTGCACCTAAACGTTTGTGTAATGCTGCCTGCTCTTCAAACATTTTGATTTCGCCAGTAAGTTTTTGTATTTGCTTACAGTTACAATGTTCGCATTTTGCACCACAAGTACAGTCCATAACTTTGACACCACAACAGGCTTCAGGACAATATATCTTACCGTCCTTGATACGTTCCATAACAGTACCTTCGTTGGTTACTGATTTGTAACCTTGTGGTGTAACATATGAAGTTTCATCTAGCTCTTCTGAAGGAGGATCAATAACTCCGTCTGTTTCATCACCTACATAGTTGCAATCTTCAAGTACACTATAAGCATAATCGTCTGATAAAAATGTTATACTATCGTCTGTGTGTTCAACTACTGGAAAGTCTATAGCAATTTCATCGTCAAAGTCTTCACGAATAACAACTTCTAGTACATCACCTGTGATAGGAAATGCTACTGCTCTTTCACTTTCTGTAATATACTTTTTAAGTGTCATTATTTTGCCTTGTATTCCTGATATAGTTTCATTAGATGATCTGCACTTACTTCTTGTGCTTCTGATTCACCAAGCACTGCCATTGGATTGTCAGCACCTGCTACTTTTGGATATGCCATCTTCTTTGGTCCGTTAAGTCCACCTGCAATGTCCTGTGTCATGTACTCTGTATCCATTGTTTCTGTTGCATCTGCACCGTTAGCAAGATTTTCGTTTTCAGTAACGTCAATTTCAACATAACCTGGTGATGTTTGTCCCATACCCATGCTACCCATACCGCCTATTCCAGCAAGTTTGCATAGTTCCATCATTTTGCCTGCGTCTTCGCCACTTGCATTTATGTTAATGCTTGGCTCTGCATCTGTGCCAGCATGTACACTTATGCTCATGTCTTCGTTTATTTGCAATGCACGTTGAGCTATCTCATTTCCTTGGTACTTTTCATATATACTTGCGTTTGGAAATAGAGGCTTGCCTGCACCATCGCCAGTTGCCACTGAACCAGATGAAGTAGTTTCTTCAACCTTCTTGTCTTTATCATGTGTACCTTCATCCATTTTTTCTTCAAGCTCTTTTTTGATCTTGTCGTATGTAGAACCCTGTCCTGGATATTCTTTTTCAAACTCTTCTTTGCTCATGCCTTCT
>Ga0206682_10000428_pt1 | contig 45777 bp, 23 predicted proteins | sample M240m12015metaG_FD_155444 | JGI IMG/M metagenome (GOLD analysis project Ga0206682, IMG submission 155444) | Ammonia-oxidizing marine archaeal communities from Monterey Bay, California, United States - M2 40m 12015 | ecosystem: Environmental > Aquatic > Marine > Intertidal zone | place: USA... | reverse complement strand
GAGCTGCTACTCGATCATTAAATGCATATACACTAGGTATTACAGTAGATGCTGGCACCCATACATTTTTTCCTAAATCATTGTCAGGTATTTTTACCCATGGCCAATATTCGGCAACATAATTTGAATCTCTTGCTTCTGCCTTCGCAGTTACATCGGTTATTGTGGTTGTTCCATGAGCTACTGGATCAATTACTAGGAAACAATCTCCTCGGCTTTCTACCATATCAATTGCTTGAGAAATTACCTTTGCATGGTTTGTATGGCTATCAACGAGTCCTGGTAATGATAATAAGTTGATGTCATATTCATCTTGGTTTTTCAATAGCCGAATTGCATCAATATATTCTGCATTACCAGCTGAGTCAAGAGTTATACCTTGAGAATTACCATCGGCAATATTTTCATACATGCCTCGAGGATGTGCAACGGTTCCATCTAATCCACCACCAAATGATGATGACATTGGCTGCGGAAGCGATCCAGATAAATCACCGTCTCTTACTGCGCCATTTTCATCCAAATAATTTAAAGTTTTCTTTCCAACAGTGACACGCACTAGACTTGAACGATTTGGATAATCTCCAGAATATTCAATATACGGATCATTACCATTGCTTTTATACTCAGCTACTTGATCTCCAATTCTTCGTGCAATGTAATTTGCAGAATTTGGATCTAAATTAACACTGTTATACTGTTCTAGAACAATTTTACGTTTAGAAGTATCATCTCCACGACGAATTGTTACATTGAAACTACCTTTCGTATCACTCACATTGCTTATTTCATACCGCAAATTATTTGCAGTTCCATTTGGTAGCAATTCATTGGTACCTAAAGTCCCGCCGGTACTATCCTGATCAGCCCCATGGGATAAAGTTGTTAAAGTGAAACAATCTAATCCACTTAATGTGCCGCCTAATGCTGAGCCATCTGCCTGAGATCCAGTTCCTTTAGTTTTAATCGATGCAGTTGCTGCGGAAAAATCTCCGTCTAATACACGCACAACTGTTAACGTATCTGCGTATTTCAAATATTCTTGTGCAGAATAATTAGTTAAATATTTGTAAGAATCTTTACTAGCTCCAGATCCAGAATCAAATGTTCCACCAAAGATGTTAACAAATTCTGAATAACTAGATACAGTGGTTGGAACCAATGCAGGTCCTTTTGCTGTTGGTCCAATAACCGCGGCACCAATTGCTGCTACACCTGCCGGTAAAAACGACTGGTCAACTTCATTGGTAAATACGCCCGGTGATACTATCTTTTCGGCCATTTGTATGCTCCTATTTTATAAATCAATTTCTAATAAATATTAAGTTAATAACTCAAACTATCAACTTTCTGGAACAAACTCTCCTGTTGTTATATCAACAGTTCCTTTACCATATTTTTCATTTAATTTTCCAACAAAATCAGTTTCTTCGGCTCGCAAATTCTTAAATTGCACTAAAATATTAGCTGCCAGTTCTTCTAGTTGCTGCAATTCCTCTGAAATTAACGATTTCTGTAGTTGCACTTGTCCAAGTTCAGATGTTATACGCGTAGTTCGATCGCGCAGTTCTGTAATTTTTGTTAATTCTTCTTCTGTGAATTTTGTCGTTTCTGACATAACATTCCTTTTTTATTGTTTAAAGTTTAATTTTACTAATCCACCTATATGTATATTAGGTCCATTCGTACTAGTATTGTTTTCTAAAAATTCAGCTGATTGTACTGTGTCATCCACATTACTAAACATGTAACATTGGTTTGTCCAATGGTCATGTTGGCTTGTATCTGATTTACCTTCTTTAAATTTAGTTTCTCCTAAGTCGTAGTTTAAATCAATTAACTGCCTAAATAATGATTCTTTTATACAGTATACATTCATATCTTCACATCTTAAATCTAATAATACATCTGCAGCATATTTTATAGGATGGGTATGTTCTAATAATTTTTTTGCACTTTTTTTATTAATTAAGTATGCATGTGCAGCAAATCCACCCAATGCTTTTTTATGTTTACAAAATAACGGTGATATATCATCGTTAATGTCGGTGCTATTATTTTTAAAAATATATAATTCTTGCCGGCCTAGGAACACAATATCCCAATCTAAATCTGATAATTCAGTTTCTAACTGTGCAATGTATTCTGTATTTAACCTGCTTGGATCTAATGCCACATCATCTTCCAAAATTAAACACGTTTCTGTACCTGATTTTACAAATGTCTCTATTGCCAATCGATGTGAAAATGCACAGGCAATTATATTTTTATTTACCATTCCATTTGGATCATAAAATGATTTATTTAACTTACCTTGGTTTATTAAATCTGGAACGTTAATTGAATTGCCAGGTATGGCGTTGATATACTCATAATTTAGTTTGTGCCGATATCGAGTATTAAAAGAATGTTTCCGATCAAATCTAGACTCTAGATTTATAACATAAATTTTATCAAAATTAAACATATGTACTTTATAACTTTTTTATTTAGTTTTATAACTTATTTAAATATAACAAATTTATTTTAAATAAACAAATTTATTCAATAATATTTGTATTATCTGTTTCAAATTCTCCGCCAAAAGAAACTCGTTTTACTGAGTAACGTTTTTGAATTGTTGATTTACGAAGTTCATGTGGCATCATCAATGTGGCTTTACATATTAAAGGTATAGTTGCACGCACAATACGATCTTCGCCAGTTGCATTCACTGTTTCAAATGAATAATCTTGTATAAAGGTTGGAAACTTCCATGTTGTACCCCACGCAAATCCACCGGTCGGCATTATCTGTTCTATCAATGAATTCATCTGCTCGGTATATTCTGTCCATAATAATAATTCATATGATGCATCGATATATTCAGGTATAGCAGATACATAATATTCATTTAATGGCTTGGCTCCTTGTTGTACCGAAAATCGATCATACCGGTTAACTTTGGTATGTTTATTCTGCAATATCTGGGCATTACCTGCAGGGTTTTGATTAACATCTAATTTTTTTAACATATCACGTTCTGCAATTGCGGTACGTCTTATGCTGATAATTGGTGTCATTATCTTACCTTTACGATCTCTCATATACCCACGCGATTGTACCTGTGCCCATTTTTCTCCACTCGAGTACATTATTGGCACATCTATGGTTTGACCATTTTCGATAATCTGTGGGTTTATTATTTTTTGAATATATGACATAATTGCCCAATCCACATCTTCAATAGTACATTTTGGCGTCTTTACAACATCATTATCGCGGCGGACTTCATTTGCCCGATTAGTTTCTGTGTTACGAGAAAAACTGCTATATGATTGGTTTATTTGTTTTTTAGCCATTATAAATTCCTAGGTATATTACTTGGACGGTTGATACCAGATCTCACTTCTTGTATATTTAATCTGTTACGACGTGTTACATGGGCTGTAACTTTTACTGCTATTGATAATCCAAATTCACCGCGGTCACCTTCCTGTAATGCAATATCTGTTTCCGGGTTCCTTCCTGTCCAATATTGAGATGAACCAACTCCGTCTATTTCATAAAATTCATTATCATACTCTAACACATCGCCTTCTTGAATGACAATATTACGATCTTTAAGATCATCTCGTAAAAAGCTAAATTCACCTAACCGAGTAGAGTCATATGCATCATCACCAGTATATGTTTTATCTTCTTTTAATATTAAACAATTTAATCGCATAGGGGCATAATAAGTTTTACTATCAGATTCGTCATACATATTAGCTTTGGTATCATTTAGACTTAACTTGTAAAATGCAACTTCAGTATCAATAAATCGATTAATTAACTCGCGATTAATTGATCTGACTAAACTTGCATCTCTTGAAGAACCAAATAGTGCCATATTATCCTATATAAATTTTAAGCGGTATTTTATTCATCTGCTGTTGTAATGCATCCGATTCCGCCTGTTTACGTTCTAATTGTGATTGCCTAGACATTGTATCAAGTGTGTCTTTAAGTTCTGTTATAAGAGCCTCTTTTTCAGTCTGGCCGGCCGATAATAAGTCGCTTCCATTTAATGTTACTTCTGCGTTTGGAATTGGTATTGCAGAATATTTGCCACGAATAAATCCTAACATTTCTTTTGATAGTGCTAGCGCATATTTACGGATCCATTGCTTTCCAACATCATTTATATTTCTATATATTATATTATTATACGGAACATTTGAAAAATCTGAAATAGATCCAATATTACTTTTTAAAGGATTACTACGGTCTGCCTTTTTAATGTACTGAAAATATACTTTTGTAAAATTTGATCCATTTGGAATTGGAAAAAACTTAATCCTATTATTGGACATTTCAAATGAATAAGCAGATCTTCGTATCTGGTCATTAAATTCTATTGCCTGTAATCTTAACATATCTGCATATAATGGCATCATCATAAATGAAATACCTGGAGACATTCCTCCGAAGCCAAATGTATCCATCATTTGCTGAGACCCTAATCCAGTTCCTACCATAGGATCAAAATATTTTACTATTGCAGGCGGTGCTTCATGAAATATACGTTTTATTTCTATAGCATCAGATCCTGGTGTACCTGATTCCAATGTCACCGTATTTGGATCAGACAAATCATATATTTGTTGATTTTTAGTTACAGAAATAGATCCAGTATAATATGTGACATTACCTCCAGAACCGGCTTCCACGCCGTATTCTTCTGCCAATTCAATTAATCCACCAAAATTTGCAGATACATTTTTACCAGAAAGATTTGAACCAGTTGCGGCCCCATACAAATTCAACATATTATCACGTATATTATATGTGTTTAGTTGAGATCCGTATTCTGTAACGGCTTCTTCAAAACATGCAAAAAAGTTTGTGGATTGCAATTCAATGTCATTGATAGGGTAGCCCATGCGTTTTGCACACCATTCTGCTACTTTATCTGCATCAGATTGGAATTGGTTATCTGAGTCGTATAAACCAAATGGAGTATCGCCGCTAAAGAATGATGATGAACCGGGCCATATAGATACATTTTGTGCCATTGAAATCCTTTTATATAAATATTATACATTTCCTATATCATCCATATATGAACATGATAAAGACATATATTTTACTATACTCGCTATGGATCCGGTAGTTTCATATGAAATGTGAGTATCTATTATAGATTTTGACGCAGATCCTGAAATAGCTATAGACGCTGAAAGATGTGAATTTGCTGTAAACATATGATGCATTACAGGAAAATCACTACCACTTATTTGCATATATCTTATCATGCTTCAAATGAACTTAAGTTTTGGTTACTAGCTCCTTCATTACTGCCTAATATTTTATCAAAACTTAAATTATGAGGCTGTAAACGAGTATTTGAAAATGCCATCTGGGCTCCTCTAGTGTCATTATCAACGCGCATTGATATAAAATTAATATTAGTATCAATAGGAAATTTAACAAACATTTTTAATTCGGTCCAAGCATTATATCCAACATCGGTTGACCGAGTATAATAAAAGTATTTATCGGTCGATGGCGACTGTAATGTTGTACTGCCATTTGTCACAAATCTAGAGTTTGTATATATAACATTATAACTGTTATTCATGACAAATATATATAGTTCTGCGCGTATAGTGGCACTATTAGGAACTTCGGTTGGGAAATAGTTATTACCTGGAACCATTCTACGTACATGTGTAGAAACTTCCCAAATCACATCATCAGTATATCCGGACGATGGCAATTTTCGTGCCATGGCATATTCTTCTTCTCCATCATATGCTGTATAAGCGTCTCCATTACCAGTACCGGTCTGTGTGTTGCGTAGTATTGGTATTGCGCCTACCGTACCTCCAATGGCAGCAATTGAATTGGCAGTTAAAGACAATTGGCCGTTATTAGCTGCCGTAAATGGATGTGGCAATGGATTTCTATGAGTATCTGGCATCCATGCTTCATGATAAGTGTATGCATTACTTGATGGATAAATTGTCGGTGTATGTGATGCCAATCCTAAAACTTTTGAATCGTGCACATTAACGATTGTACCGTCATGATAATCACGAGCCGATTCTAAAAATGATATGTTACTCGGCATCAGTTAACCTTGATTTGAGCACATCTACTTCGGCTTTCAATTCTTTGATAGCTTCTATCAGATGTGGTACCAATTGTTCGTATTGAACTGTTTTATATTTGGTGGTATCAGTTTGTTCTTTGGCATGTAATGGCAGTTCTGTTTCTTTGATAATTTCTGGCACATATGGTTCTACCTGTTGCGCAATAACTCCTAATTGTGGTCCAGTGTCTCGGTATTTCCAATTGTATCGAACTCCTTCCAAGTTACAGATGGTATCTAAGCTACCGGTTAACAATTGTATATCTGTTTTTAGACGCATGTCAGATACTGTGCTTGAAAAGGCAACAATATCATCTTTGAAATGCACTTTCTTGTTCATGGCAATTCGTACAACTTCGGTGGAGGTGGTATCATCGTTATCATTTTGTTCGGTAACGCCAAATGTAAGATATCCGCCTTTGTCGTTGCTACCATGAGATTCTCCGGCATATGCTGCTATATAAGCAGATGCTTCTGTTACTTTGCTTGGCACGTTACCATCTTCGGAATCAAATCCTATACCACCTAGGAGATCATTTGCATCGGCTTCGTCCACAACGATCATTATTCCATTTTCACCATCTGAACCGTCATGTCGTATATCTAATATGTTTGCAGGACTGCTTTCTGGATAATTGCCTGGATGTCCGATTGAAACTCCGCCGGTATTACCAATTTTAAGTCGAGGTGCATTACCGGTATTAAAAGTGATCACATCGGTATCAAATTTCATTGATGTACCAAAATTGCCTTCATGATAAATGCTATCTTTGATATATACAATGTTAAATGTTGGATTAGAGTTAGTTGTTAAATGCTGACCAGTATTGAATGCTAATTCGGCATCACCAATACTATTATTTGATATCGAGGTTAAAAATGCGGAAGCATGATTGCCATCCAATGTATCTGCATCTATTCCATTACCAGAACCTTCATCTGCTGTGGTAAGTATTCTGTTACCAAATGTATAAGCAGTATTAGTATCAGCTTCCAATTGCAATGGATGAGGTGAGTCCCAGGCATCATTACTATCTCGATCGGCTAACACATAAAAGTTATTGCTATTTACATGTATATAGAAATTATCATGATCAGTGTCATTAAATTTAATTTGCGGGGCCGTATCCGATATTATTATTTGACTAGAGTTACCATCGCCGGCGTTACCTGATACGCTTAAACCACCAGTCAAAGTGATACGACCGGTTCCTGTATCTGCAGTATCTGATCTTAAGAATGATGCTGCATGTACTCCATCAACGGTATCTGCGTTAGTCGCTTCCGCGGAAGTTGCGGAAGTTAATGCCGCCACGCCAGTAAGATTAGAACCATCTCCTTTAAAGGATCCGGATATTGGCCCAGGTGTTACAGCCATACCTTGCTGAAATTCACTTAGATCTACTTCGGCTGCACTTGTATATCCAGTCCATACAGCAGATGAATTTGTACTAGTATTAATGCCAGGATCTGTTGCATCTGCTATCCAATCTTTTAACGTCCATCCATTAGTTTGAAAATTATCGCCTAACATAAATACATCAACGGTATTCTGTGCGTTGCTAATATACACTTGCAACGCCGCGCCATCATAAGTACCAGATTCCTTTATACGTATTTTACCAAACACTTCAGTGCTGTATTTGCTATTTGTCAACACTGTTAATTGATTACCATTCCCATAATGATGTACTGCATAAAAAGTAACAGATGCATGTCTACCACTATCTCGATCACGTATACCAAATCGTGCATGTGCTCTTCCACTTGATATAACTGCAATCGTATACCAACCGGCCGGTAAATCGGCAGCTGCTACACTTGTATGAGTATTGTTTATAAATGCAGTAGAATCAATACCATCCAATGTGTCTGCATCTGCACCAGAAATGCTATCAAATTCAATCACATTACCTGATGTGTCTACTCCTAATGATTTTGCCACTGTTCCGGTATGAGTTCCGGCACCATATGTATGTAATCGCAGGTCTCCATCTTTTTTAATGATCAATGAACCGGTTAAATTAGAACCAGCAGCTGCGCCACCATATCTACCTAAATGAATTTCTCTGTCTGCAGTTGTGCTATTATAAATTTTTAAACCAACATCATCTGCTTTAAGATAGATCGGATATCCTGAACCAATATCACTAGGATCAATTGTAATCGACCCAGCGCCTTCATTTTGGCTTGCTAACTCTGATGCATTTTTGTAAGCTATAAGCTTTGTAGAGCGGACCGTATTACGGAAATGATTTTTGGAACCACTAGCAATTATATTGGCACTACTATTAAATTTTAATGGAGCAGTTACTTCGCCAGCTACTGATATGTTTTCGTCTAACTCTAATGTATCGGCTTTAATATCACCATTAACTTCTAATTCTGTAGATGGACTTGTCGTTCCAATACCTAAACGACCCTCTTCAGTGAATTGAAATTCACCAGTACCTATGGTAATGTTTAATGCAGTATTTCCAGAAGTGTCAGAAGATGGAGATAATTTAACTACCTGATCAATGTTACCATCTTGAGTTCTATCTAAATTTAAAAATTGGTTATATGTACCATTTTTAATATTTACGGCACTTGCAGTTACAATTCCATTCACATGTAATTTAGATGTCGGTGATTCAGTTCCTATACCAACATTTCCATCTTCACTTATATACAATCTACTTGTATACGCGTTATTAATTTTTTCTTGAAAATTTAAAGCAGATTTAGAAGCGTAATTTTCAGTGTTTATTCTGTAACCAAATTTTTGATCATCATGTAAAAAATCTATAATACCATCAACTTGACCGGCATCTCCACTATTACCGGTATCACCTCTCAAGATTAATTGCGCAGCGTTTGGATTTGTAACTGTAAGAGATCCAGATATTTTTGTGTCTACAGAAGAAGTTATAAATGTACCACCATTATACCATAAAGAATTATCTCCGGCATTCAATGCATATGATGCTGTCATTGCATAAGATGCTGTCATTGCATAAGATGCTGAAGTTGATGACAATGCATAAGATGCTGATACCGCATTTTCTGACCAGGAGCCGGTTCCATACAGACTACCAGTGATACGTGAATCGCTAATATACACTATTGACTCAGTTAGTTCCATTACAGTACCACCGGTATTTGTAAACACATGCTGAGGTGTCTTATACGCGATTCTAGAAGCCCCGGCATCTGTGTCAACGCCATTACCAATGGTAATATTATTAGTGGAATTGCCGGCAATATTACCAAGTAATAATTGACCGCCATTACCAGGAGCTTGTAACTCTATACCTTGTATAGGCGTATCACCACTTCGAATATCAAGCCGACCTATACGCGCATTTCCGCCGCCAAATTCAAAATGAGGAAAGAAAATGTATTCATCGCTGCTGGCTATAGATTGCGAATATGTGAAATCTATAGCTGCAAAATCTGATGGGAAACTTGGCCGTATAGACAATGTGGATGCGGTAATATTTCCATGCACATGCAATGATCCAGAGATTCCTACTGATTTTGATGATGTTAATTCTGTACCAGTATCATACCATGACTCTGAAATATCGGCTGATGTTAAAACATTTTCTCCGTTAAATGTAAATGTGCTACCGGTAATGCTAAGTGATCCGGTAAATTTATGATTTGTCGTAGTAGCACTAGAACCAGATCCAAAGTTAACTGATCCGGATGTTATGGCAACATCATCAATGGTAACACCAAATCCAGTTAATCCAAATATTGTACCACCTATACCTAAATCGCCATCAATTGCAGCATCTCCGGCAATATTTAAATCTCCAGAAGCTGAAATATGACCAGATGCGGAAATGTTTCCTGTTACTGTTAATACTTCTGTTGGCGCAGTATTACCAATACCAACGTTACCGTCTTGCAAGAACGTCATCGCATCAACGGGAGTGTTTAAGTTTTCGGACTGTATCTTAAGTTTATTGTTATTGGCGGATCCAACTCCTTCATATAAAAATCTCCATCCGTAACCGGTTCCATCGCCTCTATTACCTATGTATATTGCTGCATTGGCACTACCTAATCCATCTCCTCCGATAAACAAGTAATCTTGGCTCTGCGGTCGAGCATTAGCTCCTGTACTAATTATTTGTTTGCCATCAGCAATATGAAGTTTAGCGGCAGGAGTAGTAGTTCCTATTCCTATGTTACCAGAGCCTGATCTTATATACATACGAGATGTGTCACTACCGGCGTCATCATAAAAGTCTAAAGCTCCATCGTTATTGATAATACGAAAAGCTCCTTCGCTGTTTTCTAGGTCTACACTGGTTTGACTACCGTCCGGTGCTTCAATTTTCACTGCAACTGTGTCTGCGGAATCCTTCACATGCAATTGTCTATTTGGTGACGTAGTTCCAATACCAACGTTATTGGCGGGTAATAAATGAAAATCTCCTATGGAGGATGAAATAACAAAATCATTAGCGTCGCCGTCCCAATATACCAATGCACGCTTTACACTATTTTCTCTGAAATCAATTACTGAATCATCGTTAGTACCACCTTGAGAATCTAATATTAAATTAGTATCGCCAGAATTTGAAATTCTAATAGATCCAGAAACATGTAATTTGTTGCTAGGATTTGTAGTTCCTATACCAACGTTACCACCATCTTTGATAAATAAACGAGTATTTGAATCTTCTTTTATAGAAAATCCACTTCCTTCATCAACAGATATATCATAAATGCTATTACTGCTATCTTTGTCTTCTAGCCTTATAAATGCGGTACCGCTATTTTTAATATGTAAAGGCGCCTCAGGATTATTATCTGCATTAGAATCTCCTACCAGTAATTTACCTTGTACTCTAGCATCGCCATTCACATGTAATGGATGATATGGTGTAGTTGTTCCAATACCAATATTACCGGTAGAACCTTCGATTACCATATCTGTGGTACTGCCATTAGCTGATTTAGCTGTAAATAGCATACTACTTGATATGGCAAATCGATTAGCGTAATCATGCCCTCCTTGTGCTATCTCAACTCTACCAGCATATATATTACCTAATCCTCCTCGCTTGTCACCGGACAAAGAAATGTATGCACCATCGGTTACAGATGTACCACCTAACAGTCTTAGATTATAACCATCATTATTTCTTCTTATACCTCTAGTTGCACCAGTATCAGATATTACCACATCTTTTGAAAAACTTGCTGTTGCGGCAATAATGTTTCCGTCAATTTCCAATGCTTCTGTTGGTTCACTTTTGTTGATACCTATTTTACCGTCTTGTAATATAGTGAATGCCTCGGTGGCAGATTCGGTTTGATTATCTGCGAATATGGAAAATGAATTTAAGTTGTCGGATCGTGAACCCATGTATTTTACAGAAAATCCGTATTGAGAAAAATCTGTGGCTCCAACGTTGGAATCAACACGTAACAATGTTCTGTCAACGTTACCACCAGCTACTCGAATCGCAGTATCTGTTATTTTGTTAATTCGTATTGATCCAGAAACATCTAGTTTGTAATTGGCCTGAGACACGTCGCCAATACCGACATTACTTTCACCATTAATTAATGAAACGCCATTTGCATCTGTCTGCCATATGGTTCCAGCTGTGGCTATTGCAATTGACGCGGAAACATCTCCAATACCTGCTAAATGCATTGAAGAAGCTGATATGTCATTTACGAATGCATCGCTGCCACTATATATTAACTTCTTCCAGTTTGTCATCTATTCCGAATATTGTTTTTGTAATTTCGCAGTTAAATCATAAATTAATTGTATATCTTTACCTTGAAAGGCAGAATTTGCAATAAGTTTTAACACAAATTCTAATTCAGTTTTGGTTAACTGAATATTTTCTTTTGATTCTGCTTGCTTTTCAATTTTAGACCGCTTTGCCTTGTCTACTATTCCCATTATAACTCCTTTTATTAATCCACGTAAATCCATATATCACCTCCGCCTTGCGCTTCACTTCCGGTATTTATCCATACTTGGCCAGACGATGCTTTATCTCCAGACTGGCCATATGTTGGACTAGTAGATACTCCCGGATTAGCATTATCTAGCTTTACTGACATTATCCATTCTGTTGGTGAAATATCAGTTGCATCATGTGCTAACGCAGTTTGTAATCCCCATCTGCCAATAGTTGTATCATAACCAAACCCTTTACCGGTAGTAGCCGCATCTTGCACTATAAATCCACCATCATTACTAGTCGATCCTGATGATAATACTAAAAATGCATCTTCAACCAACAAGTTAGATGTATTTATTAATGTGGTAGTTCCATTTACTGTAAAATTACCGCCTATTGTTAAATTACCACTTGCGGTAATATCGCCGGTTGATTGTATATATCCAGTCTTAATCCCAACTGATGCTGTTATCGTTGATATGCCAGAAATATTATCTGCTAATCGCAGATGAATTGTATTATCATGAGTAGATCCAGAAACTGATATCTGATTATCTGAACCACTTACTGGTATTTTGGTAACAATATTATTTGTTGCGGCAGAACTAGTTAATACTAATGCAACTCCATTTCCTAGATCATTACTGACAGATCCTGATTGTATTCCTAATGCTGTAGTAGGCGGTAAATCTTGGAACGATGCTGTAGTGCCGTTTGCAGTTAATACTTGACCAGCGCTTCCTTTAGAAATAACATATGGAATACCATTAGAACCAGAGTATGATATAATTGTACCTTCGGTTCCGGTAGCTAACTGATCTATTCGTATTGTGTTACCTGGAATATATATTCCGCCGGCTCCGGTTGCTATATCTGATCCAGATAAATTTACATTTAATTGTATGGATGTAGTGACATTGTATACACTTCCTTCACCAACTGATTGAGTTAAACTATTTCCCCAAGTTAAATTTTTAGTATCTACTAAATTATCTGCATCTAAATTTGTTAACGAGTTACCATCACCGGCAAATACACCATCTACTAAAGTTATTCCACTACCGGTAATGCTAACCGATCCGGTAAATTTATGATTTGTTGTAGCAGCATTAGAACCAGATCCAAAATTAGTAGCACCGGTTGTGACTGCTGCCTCATCAATTGTAACTGCGAAACCTGTCAATCCAAATATATTACCGCCTAGACCTAAATCACCGTCAATTGCAGCATCTCCAGCAATATTTAAATCTCCAGATGCGGAAATGTTTCCTGATGCGGAAATATTACCTTGCACGGTTAATGCTTCTACTGGTGCAGCATTTCCTATACCAACTTTACCGGTATTTGTAATACGAACACGTTCGCTTCCGTCGGTGTCAAAATTAATGGCGTCAGCATTAAATTGTATCTTAGTATCTGTATCTCCTATATGCACAATATCGCCGGCAATATTTAGATTGGCTGCTGTAATATCACCACTTGCACTAACACTACCAAATGCAACATTGGAACCGGTATTAATATCTTGCACGGTACCAACAGTGTATACAGATCCAACTGGGCCAGATACAGTGGTTTGATTTTCAGTTGCTACAACAGACGATGTCGCGGCATTTATTTTAATGTAACCAACTGTTTCAGAATGGTCATCTACAGATGAATGTGATGTTTCCAATGTTACATTTGACCCGGAAACAAATACTAACTCGTTAAGACCGGATGCGGCAATGAATGTGTCTGTACCAAAATCACCTAACCCAGTCGTACCAGCAATTGACATGGACTGAAAGGCAGCTCCAATAGTATTAGGATCACGTTTCTGAACACTTCCTTGACTTCCAACTGTTAATATAAAATCTTCTGTAGTTGAATTGTTTAACGATGCAGTAGGTATATTAATACCTAAACTTGCAGATACTTTTGCTAGTTCAGCTACACTACCTGATACTATTACCTTTTTCCAATTTGCCATTTTATTTACCTATATATAATTTTAATTGTCTCCGGAGTCGTCATAATCTCCAGGATTAAGTTCACCTGTTCCATAACTACCACCACCGCCATGATTTGAAAATGATATCCCATTCCATCTTGTAGCTGCTGGTAATATTGATGATGTCTGTTCATGCGCGTCTACAAATGGCGTCTGAAAATATTCTGATCCGAATGGCGTCAATCCTCTCATTCCATTACCAGCCACATGCACAGTTCCGGATATTGGCAGTCCGCCTTTTATTCTATCAATAGAAGCTGTAAACTGATTATACCAGACAGATTCCACACCTGCTTGTGGCCATACATCAGGATAATTTGCTAATGGGGTTGTTGTATAATAGCCTCCGGAGGCTGGAACAGTTAATGTATCATTTAAAAATATATGAGATCCGGATTCTATACCTTGTATTGCATCTGTATCAGGTCTTAATACATTTGGTGATATTGATCCGGATAATCCGTGTACATCGTTAATACCACCGGAGCCTGATGCCCAATATAATGTTACTCGACGAATTGGCTGATAATTTGCATCTGCCAAGCTATTTACCCCTACCAACGATTCAAATTTATTACACCACCAAAAAGCGCCACTCGCGACTACAGTATTCCATGGAAATGTTAATATTTCACGGTCTGCCGCATACATGGCATTAGCAGGATCATTAAATGATGCAGAAAATAATGTTTCATTACCATCTCCAAATACATTTGCTTTTAACACGGTGCGATAATATCCTGCAGTTGACGTGTTTTCCACAGAACCAGTTTTAGATGACGACGGTGTATGATATTTGTAATTATAAAATTTTCCGGAATCTACACGTGATTGGGATTGAATAACTCCGACTTGTCCTATGTAAGATCCAGACACGCCGTTATATCCACCATAAGTTCTGATTATAAACGATGATGTGTATTCGTTTTGATGAAATTCATTTCCATTTACACCATCAACAAATGTAGATGCGGAATGAGCAAATGACCAAGAAGCGCCGGTTGCAGTAGGCGAACTATTAAGTATAATACGATCAATGCCGGATGTAGTTGCAATACCAGAATATGCAAAATTATCAGATCCAGATGCTTGTATTGTATATGATCCGGTAAATCCAGTATCTTCTGCTAAAAATAATACTGTTTCTGGTAAATTTACTATGCTAGCAGATATTGAAGATGTTATTGAATTATACACAGATACTGGTATATCTATACCACGTCTTGCATTTGCACCAGAAATTGCAGTTAACACTATTCGTTGCATACGCGATTGGTAATTTACTTTTGGCATCGCCGCGTAATTAAGGTTTTCATCTAATTTAATTATTACCGGATCAGAAGCATTTGGTGCGGCAATATCTGAAGATTTAAATCCATTGGATTGGTCGCCTCGCTGCAATTGAAATGGAACGCGTTGTGTATTTGAAATTAGACGCCGGCGGCTGGATAAGGCTGCAGAACCAGTCAGTTCTTCATATGATGCAATATCAAATTCAACTATGCTCCCATCTTTCAATGTTTTTTTAAATGTCGCCATATAACTAGTCTTTTCTGTTTTATATAAATATTAAGATCCTAGATAAAAATCGCCTGATGCGCTAAAGAACATTCCGCCTTCTACAGGTGTTGGTGTTTCTGAAAAAGCTCCTAGTACAGTAACGCCTTCGAGGTTAATTACAAATTTATTATCTGCGGAATCTGTGGATCTTACTAAGAATAAATGATCTGCGTTTGAACTTGTAGGCGCGATAATTGTTGCTGGGCCGGTAAGTGTTAAACTTCCAGAAATTAATGCAGATCCCGTGCTTTCTATAAATGCCGAAGCAGATGTTGTTATAATTGACCATACCGCTGCGGCGCCTATACCAGTATTATTTAACACATATAATGTGTCATTATCTTTTTGATAAACTACTAATCCTTCATATTGCACAGGTAATGGTATAGATTGTCTACCGGCTTCATTATCCACGACCATTCTGTTATCGATTGGGTATGGAAAATTACTTATAAATGGTGCACCTATTACAGTACCTATTGTAGTATTATAGCCAGACATTTATTCCTTTAAAATTTTACTTGATATGACATATTAAATACCCCGGGGTCTCGTTTTTTATACACTTTATATCCACCTATTGTGGCAACATCAAACATTGATATTTCTTCATATGTCGATGATATATTTGTTATTGATGTTAAATTGCCTAAATTGTTATCATATATTATAAATATAAATTCTCCATTAATAACATCAGTTGGCGTAAAATTCATTACCACAGATTCGATTTCTGATTTATTATTAAATCCGGCTTTTATAGTACCAGACCATGCAGTTAAATTTTGTAAGTCAGATTCGGATGGTAAGGTTCCACCTGTATCAGTTTTAAATCGCAGACTGCGAACTCGTGACCATGTACGACTAACTGAACCTGTATATGATATCGCTGGATTATTATCTGTTCCACTATTCCAGTATTCTTCAAGAGTACCAGTAGTAACATCGCCTGTCGTATTTACTGTTAAAGTTGAATTAAATGAACTGTTATGTGGAGTAGCGGCTGTCCATCCATCTCCATCACCTTCGATTAATTGAAAATCAATACTGCCATTTGCGCCTTCTTCTATCTCCATATCTTCTTCTAAATAACTGTTACCAGGTATATTAAAAGCATTAAATCTAATTGTCGGATTGGTAGGATTTGTTTTATTTAATTGCAAATCTAACACTTCAATGGCAGTATGCACATCTCCAGAAGCCAATGTTGAAGTTATTTTTGCAGTAAATACATGGCTACCAGATTGGTATGATGGTAATGTGGAATTTATATCAACATCAACACCGTTGGCAAATTCTGCTACGCCAATGGCCGGTTCATTGGATGTCGATGCTGACAATTCTCCTTTTATAAATGTGTTGCCGGTTAAATCAAAATCTATATTTAATTTATAATCATCAATCTCTTTATTAAATCGATTTGCATCAAATCCTATGGCATTAAAATTTGTAAAATATGGAATAGTAGGTGATCCAAATGTTAATTGTAATATACCACCATCAGTAATGACACCCACTGACCCATCTGATGTATAGTCGTTGATAACTAATTTTGTCAAATCTATAGGAGTTGCTACACTTGATAATGCATATTGAGTTGTAGTGCCGGTGGTTGATGTCGATGCTCCTCCATAACTACCAGTAAAATGAAACTTTTTAGCTGTATTATCATATACCACAACACTTAAATTTGTGTCATCATTAAAATCAATATTTTTAAATGCCCCAGATATATCCGCAGCTATTTGGGCGGAGCTTGATATTAAGGTATTTCCTAATTCTGATTCAATGGTTGTTAATCGACTACTTATAGATGATGATGGTTGAGTAAATGCGCCAGATATTTCTGTAGATAATTGACTGGAACCAGATATCAATGTGTTACTTAATTCTGTTTCTACGCCTGTCAATCTGGTTTGTAATGAACTGGAAATTATGTTGAATGCACCGGATACTTCGGTAGCTATCTGAGCGGATCCAGATATTAATGTTTTGGAAGTACTACCTGCTTCCACATCAGTAATACGTGATTGCAATGATGCACTTACAATATTTATTGCTCCGGATATTTCAGTTGCTATTTGAGCTGATCCGGATATCAATGTATTTTCTAATTCTGATTCAATACCAGTTAACCTACTTTGAATTGAACTTGATACCTTTGTAAATGCACCAGAAACTTCTGTTGCTATTTGAGCCGATGATGATATAACTCCATTAAATATTCCTACAAATGAAGTTGCGCTTATAGGACCGGTAACATCTAATGATCCGGTGATATTCATGGAACCGGTTCTGGTATGGGTGGTAATTGCAGGATTTGATCCAGAACCAAAATGAGTTGAACCTGAGACAACAGCAATATCATCAATAGTGACACCAAATCCGGTTAATCCAAATATTGTACCACCAATCCCCATGTCGCCTTGTATCTGTAAATCTTCATCTATTCGAATATTTGACGCGGATATAATGTTGAATTCTACATTGGAAGTTGTATTAACATCTTGCCCTACTTTGCTTTCTAAGACTGATGCACGTGATTCCAATGAACTAGAAATTGTATTAAATGCTCCGGAAATTTCTGTAGCTATTTGGTTTGATCCGGATATCAATGTATTTTCTAACTCTGATTCTATTGCAGTTAATCGAGTCTCATCTTCTGATAATCTAGCTTGCAATGAACTAGAAATTGTATTAAATGCACCTGATATTTCAGTTGCTATTTGACCTGATCCTGATATCAATGTTTTGGAAGTGCTTCCAACTTCCACTTTAGCTAATCTAGACTGCAATGATCTGCTAGTCTCTGTGAACGCACCTGATATTTCGGTAGCAATTTGCGAAGAGCCGGATATCAATGTTTTGGAAGTGCTACCAGCTTCTACAGATGATAACCGTGAAGATATTGATGAACTTGCAAATGTAAATGCGCCTGATATCTCTGTTGCAATTTGCGAAGAGCCGGATATCAATGTTTTGGAAGTACTGCCGGCTTCCACGTCAGTAATACGTGATTGGAATGATGAGCTTGCTTGTATTTGGTTTTGTATAAGTGATAAGTTACTTACAATTCCACTTTTATTATTAACTACAGATTGAGATAGACTGCCAGTAAATGTCTGTATATTATCTAGCCTGGAAAGAGCATCGTTTATATTACTTTGATTAGCAGATATATTAGTTTGATTGGCAGATATATTGCTTTGATTGGCAGATATATCATTCTGATTTGTAGTAACTGTTGTGGATAAATTTCCTAAAGCTCCAGAAATGTCTCCAGCAATTTGAGCCGATGATGATAAAGCACCTACAAATGTACCGGTAAATGATGTGGCATTAACATTGCCATTAACATCTAACGGATGACTTGGCGATGAGGTGCCAATCCCAACATTACCGTCTGTATAATGAGCATTGAGGCCAGACTGGTCCCATATGGAATCGACTGCGGTGACACCACGTAATTTACGAGTCGCGGCTCTTGTAGCTGCAGTAACTATTGAAACATTATCAGAAACTTCTATAACATTTGTTTCAGATGTATTAACTGTTACAGTTGTGGTATCAACTTGATTAATGGAAACTGCGACCGGTGAGTCGGCTGGTAAATCGATTGTGCGAATTTCAGTAGTGCTATTAACTGTGTCTTCTGAAATGTCGGAGGCTTCTTGCGAAACTTGTATAGATCCTGGAACGCTTAGATCTTTAACATGTACTGTAAATGTACTAACATCGTTAATATCAATTGAATTTTCATCTTCTGTAACATTTATATTAACTGCCATGTCATTTAGTTATTTCTTTTGAAAGTTTTATCCGTCCTTGTAATAATCGTGTAACAATATCTTCACTTTGTATTTCTAGGTCATATACTGCGGTATCAAATGTGAATAATGAGGATGTGGCATGATGTATATGAAGTTCAATAGTTCCAGAAGCTGCCGAGCCGGTCGTTGCTAGAATTTCTAGGCCGCCTTTTGTATCATTATCTAAGTCGGCTATCGGTGTATCATCTGAATCGGCATTCGATCGTATCTGCATACGCGCAGTGTAATTACTAAGATCTACAACATTACCGGTTGAGTCTTTGTATGTGAATTGTTTTTTTAGAGTCGAACCTTGCTCTATAGTAAAATTATATTGACCTGCAGCCATAACGAATTCCTTTATTTTATATAAATATCGTCGTTACAATTTATAAACTCTTTGTCCAATCTAATTTAAATACTATTGTTGCTACACAATCTTCTGGAGTATTGGTCGGATCAAATGATATGACTACAACTTGGCCAGCTTTAAAAGAATTGTAATCGCCGGCTTGATTTCTGAATGCATTAAATTTATATGCCACATCGTCAAATCTCATATATACAGCTGGAGAAACAAATGTACCAGGATTAAATCCTGGCATTTCTACACCGTCTTTTGCTATATGTATGCCAACGGTAGAATTACCACATGTATGTTCCGACCTAATTATTACAGATTCAACAACGCCGGCACATGGTGCACACCATGCTCCATATTCTAAATAACCGGCGTCACTAGTAACTGCTGAAGATGCTGCTGTTGTTAAAGGCAAATATACACGTGATGTTGTTCTAGAATGAAATCCTGAATTCAATATATAAGGAACTTGCGTAGTTGTTGCTGTTTTAGCTGCGCTTAGATCATCCACCATATTATCTGTCATTATGCCCCAATTATTAGTATCGGCTGCGGCTAAACTAGCATTTGTACCATCTGATGAATTAATTGTAAAACTGCTACCATTTCTTGATACGCTTAAATTAGTCGCTGTATTTGTTGTGACTTCATTACTTAAATATCTATGCAGCTCTTCAACATCTTCTTCAACACCTTGAATGGCATATAAAATTCCTTCTGTGGCATCTGGTAGTTCTGGATGATCTATATGAATGTTAGCTGCAAATGAAGCAGATAATTTTGCAATTTTATCATCCTCCATCCTGTCTTTACCAGAACCTGCTTTTTCAAATATTCTTCTTTTTACGTTTCTTTGTCCTAACGCCATAATTTATTCCTTAACTTGATGTATCAAATTCCATTGCAATGGTACCACCAACATATGAATTATCGGTACCTGATTGTTGCACAGTAAATGCCACTACATCTCCTTTTGAAAATGATGCGGAAAAGTCGGCATAATACATTGTGTCTTGAGCAGCACTTGATATTACAACTGTTTCCACAATATCACCAGAATCATCCGGATCAAAATTACTGGCTTTACGAACTCGTATTGTGCTGTCTCCCGGTGTTCCTGACTGCCATGACAATGCAATACGTTTAACTGTGCCATTGTAAGGTGCATGGAACATATGATAATATTGATCAAAATTACTTTCAGATAATGAGCCGGCTACTGGTATATAAAGTTCTGATGTATGGACAGAACTTACATAATATGCAAATGGTATTATATTCAATGCCTTTGTCATAACGTCAAATGAACCGGTACTTGCGGTTGCCGCTGCACTTACAGATAAATTTCCTGTGACATCAACATTTCCGCCATCAGCTACTAGTTTTATATCCGTCTCTGAATCTATAACTAAATCAGCAGTGTCCCAAAAAATGGATGCATCAAAATCGGCTTCATTAAATTGCCCTGTCCCGAATACTATATTAGTATTATCATACATTTTTAAATGGTCCATTGATTGGTCCCATTTCATGAATTTACCGCTAGTATCACCAAAGAATGTAACATCTTCACCTGTGCCATCTTCACCAAAATTGGTTTCTGCAGAAATCTCTAACAAGTCTGCTGATTGGTCCCATTTTATAAATTTACCATGAGTATCACCATATAATACAACGTCATGTCCTGTACCTGAAACACCAACCGTTAATGTACCTTGTAACAGAACATTACCATCAATGTCGACTGCATCTAAGTTTGTTGTTCCGTCTACGTCTAAATTGCCATCTATATTAGCATTACCTGTTAAATCAAAATTACCACTTGCGCTTATATTACCTGAGGCTGTTATATGAGAACCAACCGATAATTGGGTTCCTATAAATGCTTTTTTAGCTATACTTACACCACCTTCTGTTCTTATAGCTCCAGTATCTCCAGATGCGTCTGTTGCATCGCCTTGGCCTTGAACATCTAAAACTGATCCAGCTGCATTTAATGATAAATCTCCGCCAGTAATACTTGTATCACCATAGAAAGACGTATTATTAGATGCACTTATAATTAATCTTGTACCTATAATTTTTTTAGTATCTCCTATTGTAATATCATCTGCAAAATTTGAAGTACTAGCTACGTCTAATGTATTAGCTTTTATTTCACCACTTGCGCTTATATTACCTGAGGCTGTTATATGACTACCTACATTTAATGAACCTCCATTTACTGTCATGCTGTTAGTATCTGCATCCAAAAATATCGTTCCATCTTTGTTCGATGGATATATTCTTTCATCTGCATAAAGATATTGTGAGTAAATAATACCACTTGCACTTACATTACCTGAGGCTGTTATGTTACCTGCTATATCTAATTCAAATACAGCATTATTAGGTGCATTACCTACATTAGTTGGAGCAATTACAAATGTATTACTTGCTCTATTTAACCCAAGAGTATATTCTTGGCCGTTTGATGATGCAGATAAAGTTAAACCAACATCTCTATTAGTTGATGCATGAGTAGTTGAAATTAACATTCGAGCCTGGCCATCAGATTCAGCTGTCATTGAGTTAAATAACACATCAGCTGTTGTAGCTACATCTTGCCCAATTGCAACATCATTTGCATTTACTGTTACACCTGTACCTGCTCCTACTGCTATATCTCTTGTAGCCGCAATAGTACCCCCTCCAGTTAATCCTGCGCCGGCTGTTATTGAAACACTTGAATGGTCTATATGTTCATTTGCTACAAAGTTTGCAAGAGAGTCATGATCTATAGTTCCTTGAGTAGCAACTTGGATCACACCACTATTATTTACAAAAGCAGTACTACCTATAGTTAAGGTACCAGCTATAGTTGTTTCTGATGTAGCAGTATTACCTATTGTCACATCTACTTCGTCCTCAGCATCGCCATCTTCAATTGTAAGACCGGGTTGCAGTTCTCCATCATGTGAGGCAATTTCAACAGTATACTTACCACCTTCTTGACCTGACTGGTTTTCTTCTATTTTACCAGTAACACGTACATATGTGGTACTATTATCTGCACTATCAGGAGAGGTATAGGTTATAAGTCCTATAGCAGAACCATCAGCGCTAGCATCAGTTCTTGTAAACTTTAGTCCAGGTGCGCCATAAGTTTGTGTTTGTGTACTTTGTTTTAATGTGATTAAAGGATTACCTAATGAACTTCCGGATATCAGAAAATCGCCATTCGTATCTAATGTACTATTTCCTAATTTAATATGATTACCTGTTGCCGAGTCGGGCGCAACTGTTAAATTACCAGCAACTGATAAATCTGTTGCAATACTCATTGATCCGGACACATTAACTGATCCTGTACGATTATGAATATCACCAATATCGTCACCAAAATCAGTTGAGCCTGAAAAGGCTTGGAATGTGTAACTTGTAACCGATGAAGATATTGCATAAGATTCCGCGGTTATACTGTCAACACGAAAATCGCTTGAAACGGCAGATCCATTACCATAATAAAATTTACCGGTTTCTGTGTTAATTGCCAGCTCTCCGGCAGCTAAACTACTTGGAACTGCGGAACCAGTACCTCTTCGTATTTGTATTGTTTGTGCCATATGTTTTCTATTTTATATAAATATATCATTGATCAATTAATGGTATGTTATAAGCTGCCAAGGAATGTGTCGGAAATTGTACATCTGAGAATGATTGCACAGTTTTAACTTGATATCCTTCTCCAGGGATTATATTACCAATACCATTAAATCCAAATTCTGGCCAAACGACTCGTGCAGCGTTGTTCTTTATTATTGCAAAATCTTCTGGAGTCATTGATTTTCTAAGTTTAACTTCTCCTAAATATGCAGACGATGTTATTGCGGTATAGCGATTTGTGTAATAAAAAGATGTTTCTGCGGATGTGGTGTAATACCATGGAGTTGTTAACGTGGTAGGCTCGACAGTAGATGTCACCGTATTAAAAAACTGTGGATTTGATAAGTATGATTCTGAATCCCAATTGTCTTCTATGTTAACATGAAGGTCGGCTCGTATTTCCGCGTTCATTCCATTTAACTGAGCAAATGTATCTGATTCAACATTTTTAATTGTAGCCCAATTACGATACGCGAAGTCAAATGCACTTGCTCCATTTGATGTGGATACAGATGATGTGAAGTCAAATGCAATCAAACTTCCAGACTTAAATATTTTTGTGAACTGCGTGCCAGTACCTGACAATGTGAGGTTATTACGATCCAATGTGACATGACCAGACTGCGTATACACATTATTATATGTTGTTTCAGATGCTCCATCATCGCGAAATGATATCGCGGTAACGCCGGTGGTGTCAACATCAGAATCAGTTTGTGATAATGGATCTGTTTCTCCGGTCGTAACCGACTTCACATACATCAGTTCATCGTTAACCACATTAATCACATCACTTTCAAATTTTCGGCCTAATGTATCAAATGCAAATTTAGTTCCTTTACGGAATTGCTCACTAACAGTGTTTGGGAGATAGAATCTGGCTCTCATTGGGGCTAATACACTTATTAGAAATCCTAAACCTGATCCAAGTTCTGTCAAGTTGGCAAATCCCGAAGAATAAAAGTGACCGGCTATGTTCTTTATAACCTCAACTGAAGATTCAAATTGTGGATTGTATGTATTGTTTATATCCATGAAATCGGCTATGGATAGACCTACAGGATGATGTATAGGCAGTATGTTCCACCCAACCTGCAAGTCTACACCAACAGGTTCAATTGCCTTACCTTGTATCTGCAGATACATTGTGGTTGAGTAATCACTACTGCACATGTAACCTTCTGTGTTGGTAGGTCCGGACAGGTTTTCAAATCCCGAAGACCAAAAGTGACCACTTATGTTCTTTATAACATCAATCTGGTCTGCGCCATTTGGTACGCGGTACGCATTATTACCGTAAAATTGAGTATCTTCGGTGGTGTATAAATGGTTAGTGAACAGTTCGTAAAATCCTATTCCGGCATAGGGGGCCTTAGACAGATCAATATAAAATGATATTATGTTCCAACCAGCTGTTATTGGAATAACTTGGATCTCTGATGACTCTAGAGGCGTGACATCTTTACTGTATATATGTCGGTACGCATTGTGGTATCCGATAAAATCTTTGGTAAACTGTGTTCCGATCCCGTGCACGGTGGCTACATTGACTCCGGTAATATTATAATCGATATTTGGATCGTCGGTTTGTTCAACATCCCAATTCAAATGATATCGCGGATAATGTGTTTCATGTTCTTCGGAATTGATATCATGTACGTCCAAATATGTTTCTACTTCAGAATTAGAACCTGATGGGCCGCCGTTCATTCCTTCTGTAAATATGATGTTACCTGGCAATGTGGCGTCCAAATCTTCTATACTTTGCGTTACTGGCAAATCAATGACAGATGTTAATATGTAATCACCATGTTCGTCAGTATATAAATATGGATCCAGACGTAGCAATTCATGACGAGTATTGTCATGATCAATGTAAATGTTACGAGCGGAGTTAGCAGTAATTGACGAGCCTTCCATAGTGTTCCAATTCTCTAAACCGGTGTGATATACTTTGTCTAAATCTGTACCGTATAATCGCGAGCCAGTATTTATAATTTCATTGTCACGCTGTGTCGTAGTAAGTGTACTATTTGCGGTATCAAAATCATATGGGGCATATCGTATAGTACCAGAACCAGAATGCAATGTCCCTACAGGATATTCTTGCCCGGGCAATAACGCATTGTAATGTATACCTGGTATAAATTCAGTTAACATGTCTAGATCAGTTTCAGTATGTAGTCGTGGGAATCCAAACATGTTCCAGCCATTTTTAAAATCGCGGCTAGAATTGTTTAATGCAGTGATCAATTCTTCACGTGTATCAAATTCATTGCCCGAGCCTGGAAATGCAGGGAACGTGATTGGAGTGTTTACCAGAATATTTGAAATAGCAAATGTTTCTCCAAAATCGGCATCGTAAAATACATAACCACCGGTGTTTAATTTTATTTGGTATCCTTCTAAAGCTTTAAAATCTCCTATCCCATTAAATTCAAATTCTACAAACCATACTTCACCACTATTGTTTTTTAGTATTACAATATTTGCAAACTCAAAAGCAGCTGATAATGGAATGTTATCTGGCAATATGATCGATGATATTATTTCATCTGATGGAGTTGTGCCATATAATCCCACTGCCGTGTCACGGTCTAAATTTTTCCATAATGCAAAACCTTTTCTAGTACCGGACAATGTTTCCTGTATTTTGAGCTGCATTATCTTGTCCATGGTGGCTCTCACGTCCTGGGGATGTGGTAATGTATATCCTATCATGTTCCAGCCCTCAACCATCGTGTAATTGGTAAATGCAATGTTATTTTTTTGAAATTCAATAGAACTTGTCACAATTAAGTTGGATTCAAATTGCAATGGCGATGAATTAATTCGATCTTCTGCAACAAAATCTGCGACTGCTAATGTGTCACGTACTAAGCTGCCGGAAAAATCTTCTGGTGCTATACCTGATAATCCTTCTGTATCTTGTATGTTTAAACTCATTTAAAAAGAGCCTCCATCAATTGCAGATGCATTAGTTAAGAAAGATGCGGTAGCAGAATTAGCAACAACATTTCCTATTGTTGCAATGCCGGTTAAACTGGTACCATCTCCGACAAATGATGTGGCTGATACTGTACCACTTGCAAGTATATCACCTGATGCTGTAACAGATGCAGATAATGTTAACGAATTATAAGGAAGCGGTGTTCCAAATGCTCCATAAGTTTGTGGTCTAATTGTATCAACCCGCATAACGCCTGATGATCTAATATCACCGCCTACATCTAATGTATATGATACAGTACTTTTAACTATACCTACTTTATTATCTATAATTTTAAAAGTAGGGAATCCAGTCGAGCCGGCGTCATTTTCATTCAACGTATCTGCTTCAGTAATTTTAAACGCACTATCATGTGAATCTACTCCTACTGAGAATTTGGTATTACTTCGATCAGTTTGGAATTTTATAAACGCATCTGCATTATCTACTGGTGATCCAAAATATGTAATATCTCCACCGCCGGCATTTCGTACCGTCAATGCAGGTCGAGTATCAGCTGCTAACAAAGTATTATGATCATCTGTGGTAAATGTGCGTGTATTTGTAACTGTACCTAAGTTTGATAAACTAGCGGTAATTGTAGTCGTATCGATTGTTACTGGATTGAATATATTGGTATGTAAATTACTAGCTGATATATTACTAGCAGAAATTTCATTAAATATTACATTGCTATTAGTAACAGCAAAACTTCCAGTCACATCAATAATTGATTGCACAACCACATTATCTGATTTCAATTGCACAGATGCAGATAATACATTAAAACTAGACGTGCTAGTTAATGTATTTTGAATTTCGGTAATATGAGATATACGATCTGATAATGATGAACTTATATTTACAAAAGCACCGGATATTTCTGTGGCTATCTGCGCAGAGCCAGATATTAACGGTTTATTTAATTCAGCTTCTGTCTCGGTAATTCTATTTTGTAATGATGAACTTACCAAATTAAATGCACCTGATATTTCTGTAGCTATCTGCCTGGAACCAGATACCAATGTATTATTTAACTCCGATTCTACGACCGTCAAACGACCGTCAAACGAACTGGAAATATTGGTAAATGATCCAGATATATTATTAGCCATTTGAGCCGATGATGACACAGCTCCTACAAATGTCCCTACAAATGAATTTGCTGTTATCGTTGCACTTGCACTTATAATAGATGCAGTTATATTTGCAGTCGTGATATATTTGTCTGCACGCAATCCACCTTGATGTACACGTGTTTCAAAACTTTCACTTACTGAGAATAATCGAGTCGCGGCACCTGCTACTGCCATATTACTTTCAACAGTAAATTTTGCAAGATTATGGTTCGTATTATCCGCATCTAATAAAATGGCAAAACTACCAGATCCTTTTTGTGTTATACTACCTGCAACATAATCTCTACCTAAGAAACCTAAGTCTTGATTTTCTGCCCGAAAAATAGTCGCATGCTGGCCGGCCTTGCTCGAAACTGCAATAAATCCTACATCGGTTTGATCAGATAACTGTACATTTGAAATTGTAGATCCTGATGGTACTAGTTCAATTTTTCCAGTTCTAACTGTCTGGAATTCATCACCTGATTTAAATTGTACGCGGTTAATATCATCTATGGACATGTTTATTTTTTCATCTGTACCATCATAAAATCTAATAGTCCCGTCCGAGATATGCAAATCTCTCCATGCTGCGGCACTGCTTCCTAGATCAAAAGATGATGTCAATGTACCAGGACCGACATTAGGAATAATAGATCCAGATATTAATATTGATCCAGAGACTTTCATACCATGACTTGCAGTAATACTTCCTGCTAATATACTTTGAGAAGTATGCAATGTACCAGAAACAAATGTAATAGGCGATTGCAATACTATGCGACCTAATGTAGGATGTAATGTGCGTATATTAACTTCGGCATCCGCCACATTGTAAATACGGTATGCATCTAAATACATATCACTCACATTACCAGATGTGTAATTACCAAATATCCTTGCGGAAAATTCATCTACTCCTACCGATCCATCTTGTCGTTTATTTGTTAAGAAAATTGATTTTTCAGATGGTACTATTATATTGGATTCAAGTTGAAGCGTTTCAAGTAAATTTAATGAAGCTGCTGAAAGCGCGCCTCCAGTAGAAATATTACCAGTACTGAGTATACTACCAACCGATACATCTCCAAATTGACCTGAAATTGTACCCATAGCTTCTAGATCACCAACAATAATTTTATTACTTGCAGAAATAACACTAGCAGTGATATTTGTGACACCTGTAATACTTCCTCCGCCGGCAGTAAAGTCTATATTTTGGCCAAATGCCACTTCTCCGGGAATGTTACCTTCTGTAAATACTGTGACTTCGGCAGGTACAAAATGAGAAAATCCTATTTTAGTCATAGACGCTGATACAAATTGTTCTGCAACAGTAAGTTCTTCACCAAATGGAGTAGTTTGCCCGGTTAATTGATCATTAAATTTAACATTTAATTGTTTTCTATTGGTAGGCCCGAAATCCAAATTTTGCCATAAATCAACGTGATGCAATGCCATCACAGCAGTATGTGAATTAACCGAGTCTTCTGGCAATGATTCAACAGCACCTCCACTCACATATAATCTGTAATATTGATATCGAGTAGTATCTGATATGGAAGCAGTTGCGCAATATATCATGATTGGATCTATGGTTGCTTCTCCTTCCACATCTCCCCAATACTGCGAATTGTGGTTAGTTCCAAATAATACTCCATTTGCTCTTTCAGCATCAGAGATGTCATTTAGAATAGGCCCTAGCGCATGAGCATCAAAAGTGTTTTCTGCTATTCCATCTGTAGATGCAATTTCAGTAAATATAACATTATCTGCACTGGCCTGTAATTTAAATGCTGTTGGATAATACGTTGTTGTCGGAGTCAAACCATTATGGTTAGTGCCGGAGGTTACATTACTGTAACATAGTCCTATACGATCTAACCGAGTTGCAGATGTAAATTCAAAACTTTGAGTTACCCATCCAGATGTGGCAGGCTCATTAATTGATACAGTTTTTTCAAATAATCCGTATGATGAAAAATCTGGCGATACTTCACCTGTGCCGGTAAATCTAAATAAATCGGCTCCATTATAATTTGCACCATTATCTTCATCATATGTTGGCCACGTATCAGCAGTGATATTGTTATATGATGATGAATCTAGTCGCACAACAAGATCACGATCTCCAAATGATGCGGAGACTATGATATTACCATCTGATATGTATTCGATGATATCGTCTGAATCGGTTGCAGAAAATGTATGCTCATCATACCACCCTAATTTGTTGGTATCATATGCACCAGGAAATCCTGCAGGTAATGATGTTAATGTGGTTGATACTCCTCCGCCACCAGAACCTGCAGATCCAGCTGATCCAGCACTTGTCACTGACATGTTGGAACCGGTTGGTCCAATGTAACGATAACCAACTAACCATAACGGATGTCGCCGGCCGGCCAGATATGGATACTCTTTAGTTGAATGAGGAGCTAAATATAACATTCCTTCATTGTAATCAAATATCCAACCACCAGTTTGTTTTACCTCATTTGTTGATTTTGCAGTCGCGCCTAGGCTTGTTTGGAAAGATGTGCGATCTGAATTAGATGTATATAATTTAACTGTATAATTACTACCAAAACGTACTGGGTCAATCCATTGTTTTAATCTTCGATCTTTATACGGCGCATTTTGAACATCTCCATTGGATATTGCAGAGCCATATGCGATATGTGAATCATCGTATCCTGAAAGACTAGTATCAACTGAATCATCATTATTTATAATTCCATCATTTATTTCATCGCCTTGAAATTTATATGCAAAATAAGTTTGATTATTAGTATCACCTACTTTCATTAAAGGAATAATTACCTTTTCTACATTCGGGTTTGCAGTACTGGCATGTGTTTCTGTATCAAAGTTTCCGGCCCATACATCATCTGATGAGTTTGTATCAGTATCCACTGTGGTTCCAGAATGTGCACCTTTTGTCCAAGTACGAGTACGTGTTGGTAATATTGTATCATCACCAGTACCGTCATTTGCAAATAAAATTGTTCCATTAATTAATTGATCTAAATATACTTGATGAGATGTTGCAAATAGTTCAGCGTTAATTTCGTTGCCATATGTTGTCTGTAGTCTTCCGAATACAAACTTAAATGCAGCAAAACGTTTTTCTAACTGTTGAAACTGGCCTTCAGGTATTGCCATTTACATCCTTTAATTTATAATAAATATTTATAATTTTTATATTGGTTCAATTTTCAATCCTATCAATTTTTGTCTAACATTTGTAGCCGAATCTTTAAACCGGACGCGACATAAAACAATTCCTTTAGAGAATTTAGTATTAATCGATCCCATTCCCATTAAAATTGTAAATGCATTAGCAGGAGCTGTATGATTTGATCCAAATGTATCTTCTCCGCCAGTTTGGTTTTCTTCTAAAATAGTATATTTTCCATCATTAATTGAAAGACTGTTCCAATCATCTAGACTGGTAACTGTTGATGGATTTCCTTCAGTTGTCAATGCAGTTACACAGCCCCATCTTGTTCCTGGATTATTATTAGTATTTGCAGCACTAGATGGTAATGGGCCTGGTAAGCATATATCTACACGTATTGACGTCGCATCGAAATCAACTGTAGACGGTATATGTATGGTGTCTTCATTTCCATTTAATACAATTTCTTCGCCGGCGGTAAAATCGGTTAACAGCAATGCATTTGAAGGATCGTAAAATAACGTAATTTTAATAGATCTGTGAGTTGCAGTTCCGCTACCAAGATCAAATGCACGATAATAGTATCTGTCACCAGTAGCAGTTCGATAATCAACTATGTTAGGTAAATGACTTGGATATTCATTTTGAGGATATTGCAATTCACCAGTATAATGTACTTGTAAATCTTCGGTATTCAATATGTTTTGAGTACTATCATAATCTGCATTAGCGGTATTAATCCAATATCCATCTACTTGCCCTATATTTCGATTATTTTCCATGGTATCTCTTTTATACCTATATGTTTCATTAAAAAAGTTTTCTATCAAATTGGTCGAAGTAGTAGTAGGTTCAGTTGCAAATCTTCCTACACTAAGACTAGTTCCGACTCCATCTTTTGTAAATGAATCGGCTACGCTATAATCTCTATTAAAATGCTTGAATGTAAGTGTTTTATTTTCACCTGTCTCTGCATTTGTCACAGATGTTGCCTGTAAATTTTCAATTCTTAAACTTGCAGATTGAGCATTACCAGTATCGATATTATATGTAGGTGTTACATTTACCACCTCTTCACCAAAATGAAGTCCATTTGGATTGGTATTCAGATCATGATTAATTGCGGTTGATGATACATCAATTTGAATTCCAGTACCTAAGGTGGTTTCTAACACGGTGCCATCTAGATCACGATACGTTTGTCCGGCGATATTACTAAACGCGTCTTCAAATTTCAAATCAATATCAACGCCTGGCTTAAAGAAACTAACACCTGACAATGAAAATAGGTCTGGCGAGTTCGTTAAACTCGCGGTTGCATTTGCACGAGTCGTTGCCAGATTAACATTATCATCATAGTACCATTCAAATGGTGTCCAGTCTTGAGATGTGGCATCATCAAACACATGGCTGAATTCCAATTTGTTATACCCATCACGAAGTTTATCATCTAATTCTATACGAGCAGACCAACCTTGGTATCCGTTAGGATAATGTATGCCGGCTGCTAATATATCATCATCTACGCCATTAAATGGTTCTACTCGAGTCACGATCAATCGACCAGCGTCGCCGTATGTAGTACCTGTAAATGATGCGGTACCATTGCCAGCATAATTATTTGCAATATCCTGTGGAGCAGCTTTGTCAGCTGATCGGAAATTGGTTTGTAAACTATAATCCACAACTGTTTCATCATTAACTCGTACTTGCAATGACCCGATATCGCCATGATCAAATAATCGAGTAATTGTAGTATAATTACCAGTATTTGATGCATCAAATGGTGTGAATGACATTTTATAATTTACCGGTCCGGTAGGCGAATCTTTGGCCATTACAATGTTACTAGTAACAGTGCCAGACGTTTGATTAGGATCGTTATCATAATTACCTAGCCCTGCAGCTAATGTACCGCGGTATAATCGAGTAGTATTATTATCTACAGATGGAACATTAATACCAGGAGTTGCATAGGCAACGTTGGTAGATACATGATTACCAATGCCAGAAGTGCTCCAATATTTATCGATTATGGTTTGTGGTCTGGCAGGAATAACTGAGAATGTTAAAGAAGAATTACCAGATGAACCACTACCAGGTAATATATCTGATCCTGATACGTTTATAGTGAATTCTTTTACTTCGGTAAAATCGTCCATACTAGTATCTGATATTGTTAATGAAGCGGTATCTTCATTACTTGAATTACCGGTAATTGGAGAAAATGATAATTCGCTATCCGATTCAGTATATAATATGTTTAGATGTTGAGGGAATGTTAATACACTTTCAGATGTTTCAGTCGGTGCAGTTGCTGATATACCAGAAATTATTTCTACGGTTATATCACCTGGAGAATCATATGTCACATATTTGTCAATATCTACTGATGATGACCAATACGCGGAACCAGTCTGCGGATCAACTGTAACAGTTGCTGCCGGTGCACCTTGCACTGTTATTGTGGCATGAGTTCCTTCAGACGTTGTTTTGCTATCTTCAAACTCATGTTCAACAGCGACACTTGTATTAAATGTTCCTTGTACCATTTCAATTGGCACAAATGATGATGTATATGCAACACTTGCAGATCCATGCTCATCATACATTTGTTGAGATTTTATTGTGGCATCTGCGGAACCGGTATGTAATCGTATTGTATGTGATCTGTCATATCCAGTAATTGTAAATATACTTGCGGTATGATGAGGTCCAAACGGTTCCGCAATATCTGCTAACAGTCTTACGCTGGTTAATTGTTGTATTGCGGTTGTATTAGGATATCCGGCATTTGCTGCTTTATCTGTTTCTGTTACGGTATTACCATGCAGTATTTTGGTGGTGCGAGTCTCAGATCCTTCTGCAGATCCAGAAAATGTTTCAACTTCTATGCGAATGTTTGTAATTGCAGTATCTGGCGTATTATCGATATCTATATTGGCAGTATCTCCATTATTTACTTTAATCGTACGGTTGAGGTCTAAATCATAAATTCCTGGATGGCCGCTAGATGTGGTAACAAGCTCCTTAACAGGAATAAATGCATATACACCTTCTGCAAATGTAAATCCATCATGGAATGAACCAGTATACGATGTAACATGTTCGCCAGTCATTGTATTTAAGACGCGGTCCGATCGGCTTGATGTTTCTAGACTAGCAGTATGTAATTGATATCCACGCATTCCGACATTAGCCAGGCTCATTGTCACTTCAACTGGAAAATGCCGGAACCCTAATGGTTCAGTAATTTTTACTACAGGTCGTAATCGTATTGCGGCACTACCAGACCAGATATCACCTATGGTATTTGCATCAGATGCTGATAATGTGCGATTATATCCATATAATATATTTTCAGATCGAGTAGTTCCATCAGTTTTTATACTAGAGCTATAAAATGATTCCACTTCAATGCCATAATCAACTTCAATTGCATTTGATGCAGATACCACCATGTATAAATCATTTGCCGCAGTATCAATATTAACTCCGGTACTATGTAATGGATTATGAAACACATTGTTATCTATATCAATGTTAATATGCCATTTGCCATCTGAATTCACTCTGGATGGAGACAATGTTTCTCCAAACCATGATGATGTATAAGCAGCTTCCAATTCTTTTGTACTGTCATTATATGCAATTGTAGATGATGCTGTTTGCACAGATGCCGTACTAAATATTATGAATTCGCTATTACCTTCTCCTTGATTGAATCCGTTATCAGATTCTATTGTTTTTGTATATGCAAATCTTGAACCAGTATGATGTGGTCCTAACGGTTCTATGATATCTGCTAATACTCGTAATCGTGTTACTGATTTTTCTGCAAATATTGAATTTAACCCTTCAAATGATGCAGAATTTGCATTTGTTGTCATATCACCGTACAATATACTTCTGGAAATGGCATATGACGTTGCTTCGTTTGTATTTTGTACGCCGACCGCGGAATGACCTACCGTTTCAGTTTCTATTCGTATGTTACGTATCTGTGTTTGAGCAGTATTAATCACGGTTAATTCTGCGGAATCTCCCGATGCTGTTACAAATCCTGTTTCTCCTACTGGTTCATGTGATATACTTCCTGATGTATAAGTATATGATGTTTCGGCTAATGCCCCATTACCGCTTGGTAATTCAATTCCAGAGTAAGATGATGTATACTCAACTATAAATCGGCCGGTGGTGTCTGAATATGAATGAGATGTTACATTTGTTGATGCTGTACTAAAATGCAATACATTGGTCGCGGCGACCGCGGCCGGAATATTACCTACTGATGTTACAAACCATTTTTCATCAAATCGTGATGCAGTATGCAAAGGTCCTACTGGTTCCGTTACACGCGCTCGTACTCGGAAACGTGATACCGAATGTGATGCATAAGAACTAGAATTTGGATGATCGGCAAATGAAGACGAATCTACCAACGATACTCGATCAACTCCATACAATACCTTTCTAGTTGTATTTAATGATGGTTCCTCTGAATAACCATGAGTTTCTGTTTCATACGCAATTGAATCAATTTCTGTCGGAGCTGTATTATTAACACGCATTATGGTTGCTGACGCCACATCAGTAGGTGCATTTTCACCGTACGGTTGATGTATTGGCACATCATTTTGTATAGTCCATTCTGTAAAATCTGTACCTGATTCTAATGATTTACTCACCCATGATGATGTATATTCAGATATAAATTCTCCAGCCAGTGTCCAATATGACTTAACTAATGACGATGAACCGGTACCAAATGTAATTGTTTCAGTCTTAGATTGGTCGGTACCAAATTTCATTTCAGAACGAGATCCGGTATGTTCTAATGGCCCTACTGGTTCAATTATTCTTGCAAGTGTACGGAATCGTGATACCGAGTGAGACGTGTATACAGATGCTGATACATGAACTGCATATGATGCGGAGTCAATATCAGTTACTCCGGCGTTACCATATAATACAGTACGCAAAGCATTTTGAGTTATTTCATTTGAATAGCCAAATGTCTCTGTTTCGGTTTTAAAGTTTTCATATTGAGGTGCTTTAGTATCATACACTCGTAATGTTGTTGTAGTTGGATTTGTTGGTTGAGTGATCAGACTTTCATCACTAGGTGTATGTATTATCTGCGATACTGAATGTTGCCATAATTCCCCATCTGTATTATTAGATGAAGATAATTGTATTCCAAAATATGATGATGTATATCTAGATACCAATCGTGATTGTGCATCATAAAATGATTCAGATGATTCAATTCCGGATGTTCCTGGCAGTAAATTAAATGTTGTATCATTATAAATAATAGGTTCAGTGAATGTCGCTCTGTAAAATTGAACCTCATTTATTGCCATCTCGTCGTCATTTGCAAATGTCACTTTAAAATGACGATATGGTCGATCCGGTGTTATGGTGTTACCAATTATATTTTCTTGTGTATAATATACAATACCACCATCCGGACTTGCTTCTACTTTTGCATTTGCAAAATCACCCACCGGTGGATCGCTATCTATATCTATTTTAGTGATAATTTGAGGTTCATTAAACACAATATACAGTATCTCATTTTCATCCGCGTCATACCCATTGCCGGCAGAACCATTAAATGCAGATGCGATATCACCTCCAGCTACTGGCTGATTATTAGTAATATTGGCTATGGCATTAACACCACTAATTAATTCTGATTGTAATTGATTTGATGTGAATTGTTGCCTTATAATAGATCCAGTATGTAAAGGTCCTACTGGTTCGGTAATTTCTGTATATACTCGGAATTGTGTTACAGATTGAGATGCGTATAAAGATGCTGAGTCATGGTTGGCCCAATATACACTTTCTGTAGATTCTATTGTATGATGTGGTATGCCGTATAACACTTTTCTAATACCAGATGTCGCACCAATACCAGAATATCCAAATGTCTCAGTTTCAAGTAATATATTATTAAATTGAGTTGGTTGAGTATCAAACACTGTTATGGTGGTCGAATTACCAGAAGATGAAATGGCACCTGTTTCTCCTACTGGTTCATGTGATATACTTCCTGATGTATAAGTATAAATTTCTCCGGAAAGTAAACCTATTTCTGGAGTATGATAAATTGATGATGACAACCCTTTACCAATCCATTGCGATGTATATTCTGATACTAATTGGTTTGAAGAATTATATCCAATTGTAGATGATGCGGTAATATCGCCAGATGCGGTGCTAAAATGTATTACATCAGAAAATAATCGATTAGGCGCCTTCCATACTTTTTCAAATCGAGATGCTGTATGCAATGGGCCTACCGGTTCGGTTATTCGAGCACGTATCCGGAATCGTGATACTGATTGTGATGCATATAATGATGCAGAATCGTGGCTTTCAAATGAAGATGAATCTATGTTAGTTACATGTTTATCGCCATATAATATAGTACGACTTGATTCCAAAGTTTCAATTTCAGAATACCCATAAGTTTCTGTTTCATATGAAATGTTATCTATTTGAGTTGGAGCTGTATCTTTTACTGTTATCTGGCCAAGCGTTTCATCAGTCTGGTCTAAACCATTTTCACCAGATGTAAGATCGTTAAAATTACCAGTTAAATTATGAATCTTTTCTGATCCATGTATTGTATCAAATTCACGTCCAATATATGATGATGTGTAATGTGCAACTAATTGATTGTCGACATAACTAAATGATATATCTCCTCCATTTTGGATTGACCCAGTATGTATACCAAATTCAGATATATCACCGCCATGAGTAAATGATGCAGAAAATGCGTTAACTGCTGGGCCAATTGGTTCTGTTATACGCGACCTGAATCGTATTCTTGATACTGATTGTGATGCATATGATCCAGAATTCACATGACTTTCATAACTAGAAGAATCGATATCAGTTACTCCAGAGTTACCATATAATACAGTACGCAATCCATTAGATGTCTCTATATTTGAATAACCAAATGTCTCTGTTTCCCAGAATATTTTTTCAATTTTAACAGAATCTGTATTACGCACGTTTACAAATGTTGCTGTAAATGAACTGGAATTTGCAGAATTTTCCCCGTACGGATTATGTATTACAGAACCAGTTGATATTGTCCATTCACGCTCTGCATTAGCACCGCTCTGAACTTCTAATTCCTTTCCTTGGAATGATGTGGTATATTCTGTAACAAATTCTCCGACCGGTGTAAAGAACGATCGTGATGATTCAAATCCAATTGATTGAGTATTAAATGTAATTACTTCTGTTTTATCAGGATTTGTTGAAACACCGTAATTAAATATTTTTTCGACTTGAGATGTTGTATGCTGTAATGGTCCTACAGGTTCTGTTATGCGCGCCACAATTCGAAACTGAGAGACTGACTGTGATGCATATAATGATGCCGAGTCATGACTTTCAAATGAAGATGAATTTATAATTGTTTTATGTGCGACACCATACAGTACTTTTCGGAAAGCGTTTTGAGTTGGTTCATTTGAATAACCAAATGTTTCTGTTTCAGTTTTAAAGTTTGAAAATTGAGTTGGCTGTGTATCAAACACTGTCATTGTAGTTGATTTACCAGAAGAGGTTATAAATCCATTTTCTCCTACTGGTTCATGTAATATACTACCAGAAGTATATTTCCATTCCTCTCCTACTGTATAATTACTTGATGATAATGATTGACTCGTCCATGATGATGTATAATGTGCTACATACCGATTTGATGAATCATATGCAATTGCGGATGATGCGGTAATATCACCGGATGCTGTACTAAAATAAATTATATCTTTTAAAGTATCTTGTAATGGTGATGACCATACTCGTTCAAACATAGATGCTGTATGCAAAGGACCTACTGGTTCAGTTACAGTTGCTAATACTCTAAATCGTGTCACAGATTGCGATGCATATAGTGAAGCGGAATCATGTAATTCAAATGAAGCTGAGTTTAGAGCTGTATAATGTGGTATGCCGTATAATACTTTTCTTGTAGTATCTATAGACGACTCTCCGGAGTAACCAAATGTCTCTGTCTGATATCGCACATTTGTTATTTCAGTTGGTGCAGTATCACGTACTGTTACGTTTGCATTTGTAGCTGCTTCAGTTTTGTCAATTCCATTTTCGCCGCTAGCAAATGTAGATGTATCGGCTATAGAAAAATCAAGAAATTGAGCTGTTACTGTTTTATCAGTTCCTGGTGTGTCTAATGTAATTGCTTCTCCATGCCAAGATTCTGTGTAATGAGATACTAATCTTTTTTGTGAGTCATATGCATGAGAAATACTTTCAAAGTCAGCTGAGTTGGTATAAGCCGATTTAGTACGCCCATCGACAAAAGATGCAAATAACCCAACCGAACCTATTCCAGGACCTACTGGCTCTGTCACACGTACTCTCATACGCACACGTGATACTGATTGAGATGCATATGCAGTTTTACGACTATGACCTTCCAATGATGATGAGTCTGCTAACGTTGTACTATTGTTTCCGTATAACACGGTACGTATAGTTTCAGTTACTCCTGTATCAGCTGCACTAGATGCGCTATGACCATATTCCTCAAATTCATGAATACGATTAGTCAATTTTACTTTAACTGTATCATTTACTTTTAATTGAGTAGATATACCCGATGCTGATATAAATCCGCTTAAGTCATGTGGAGTATGTGTTATACTACCAGATGTATATGTCCATATTTTTGCAGTATTATTACCTGACGACAATTGTCGGCCAATCCATGATGATGTGTAACGTGCTAATAAACGATTAGCTGAATCATATACAATTGCAGATGATGCAGTATCTGTTGATCCTGTACTAAAATGTATTACATCTGTAATTGGTGATTCGTTAGTTGCGGTCCATACCTTTTCAAACCGAGAAGCGGTATGATGTGGGCCAAATGGCTCTGTAATATTTGCCAATACACGGAATCGAGATACCGAATGAGATGCGTATGTCACTGCATTAACATGACCTTCAAATGAAGAAGAATCTGCCAATGTATGCCGAGGTACTCCATATAATACGGTACGCATTGCGTCCGTACTTCCTGTATATGAATATCCTGCTGTTTCAGTTTCATATCGAATATTTGTTATTTCAGTTGGCGGAGTATTGCTCACAGATACTTCAGCATATGTACCAGGTGTAATCGTACGACCAGCATTGGTGTTCGAATCAAATGATGCGCTAAACGTATATTGTCCAGGTAGCAAATTAAAATTAATCCATGATGAAGTATAATTACCAACCAATCTATCTTGGCCGTCATATACAATTGCAGATGATGCGGTATAAGTTGCACCAGAACCAGTATGAAATTGAAATTCATAAGAATGTGCATAGTCACTACCTAGTGTAGTTTCTAACGTTGATATTATATTTGTATGGTGAGGCCCGAATGGTTCAGTAACAGTTGCTAACAGTCGCAATCTTACAACTGATTCGCTTATATATTCTGCAGATTTTTCATATCCCTCTAAACTTGATGTTTCTGCAACTTGTAAAGATGATGTATATCCATATAATACGCTAGCCGATCTTTCAAATGCTCCTTTACCTGTTAAAAATGAACCAGACTCTACTTCTACACACACATTTGATATTTCAATATCTGGCACTGCGTTAACTGTTAATGTGGCGGCGCCGGCTGTGACTAGCCGTGATATATGATGATGATCGCCATGGCGCAAGTAATCTGTATCATATAGAGTGTATATATTTGAGTTAAAAGTACCTGCTGGATATATAAATGGCGAAAAGCCTAAACTTTCTGTAACGTCGTTAAATGTAAAATCTGTACCATGCGCAGATGCAGTTGCTTTAAATAGACCCGGGCCGGACATACTTCCGCTAAATCTAAACGTTCTTTGATGTAATGGATCTGATCCATTGTCAGATAATAATCTAATATCTGTGAAATGTGTTCCATCAGATTCATAATCTTCTGGTTCTGTGATATCAGCCATTACAGATACACGCACTAACGAAGCGGTATAACGGTCATGTAATCCGGCTATATTATCACGTGTTGTAACGTCATCATATAAAATTGGGGTAGTAAATGTATCGGTTGTAATACCAGTAAATGACTTGGATTCATATCGTATTCTAGCCTGTCGAATACTTGCGGTATTTGGTGGTACAATTGACATGCTATATTCTAATGATGAAGAATGATCAACAAACCAATTATCAAACATTGTTATTGTAAAGCGCTCTTCTCTTGGTTCTATTGTATTTATTTTGTTAGATTTTACATCTACACTGTTATAATCAGATATACTAGCAGTAAATACTAATGAAGAATTTGGTAGCGCTGCGGTATTGGCATCGCCGGCACCGTATACATTTCTTTGAGCTAAATATGGATTACTAGGATCCACAGATCCGGTCGCAATCAAATTATCTGAATTTAGAATATCTGACTGGTGATGTTGCATTGTAAGATTGTAGCTAGGAACTATCGATGTAACTGAAGTTGGATCAATCGTAGATCGGCTGGCAGAAAATACTCGTATAAAATCATTTTCACTTTGGTTAGGTTCTGATGATCCAGTAAATCTTAATATATGAGTTAATGTGTTAGAGTCATGATTTACTTGCACTACTCCATTGGATTGTAACGGCGCACTAATTATTGGAGCAACATTAACATATCCTTTAATAAACGCGGATGTATACACGGCATGAGTTTGGCCTAGACTTCCGGTATCAGTTGCATATACAACATACCGATGGACTCCGGGCGCTAAATCGTTTGTGAATGGCTCTTCACCGGCAGTATCGAGTGGGACTGTTCTATCATCCCCAATATAAAAATCTTGAGAGCCGGCTTGCAATGTTTCAAATTTATCTGTAAGTTTAACAAATACAAAATGATTTGGTTTAAATGCTCCAGATGATGTCGTTTCAATTCGAAAATAATCTGCAGGAGCTGTAGCTGCGGATGCATTTAATATTATTATATGGTCAATTGATGATGGCGATGAGGCAGATATTCCAGAACCAGAACCTGCAAAAAATACTGATGTTCCTAGTCCAGTAATTCCGGAACCATCTCCTACAAATTTTGTCGCATTTATATCACCGGTGACCTGTATACCAGACTGAAACGTTGCTGGAGATGATCCTGATTGTATCCATACACTACTTGTAAATTTATGAGTTCCGCTCATTTATAATTCTTCCGGATTAATTATAACTGTTGCACCTGCAGTAACTGTCTCTTTTGATGCAGTACTCATTGCTAATAATAAATATTCATGCACCCCAGTAGCGAGGGTCTGTGATAATGATGTATTTGATGATAATCCATTTTTAGTTCCTGCATAATCTGATTCTTCAACCCATCCGGTGTTGGCATCTAATTTTAAAAATGTAAAATGATTAAATGTGCCATTTGATGCGGAAGTTGATAATATAATTGTCTGACTTCCTCCTCCTCCTTTAATCCAGTTACCGTACGTTGGCGGTGTATCTAATGACTCTGATCCGAAAAATAAACTTATATTTGATATTGAAAAATTTAAATTTGTAAGTAGAGTACCATCTCCAATAAATGTCCCTGTCATAACGCCTGATGATGATATACCAGATTTAAATTGGGCCGGTGATGATCCAGAATGAGAAAATGATCCAGAAAATTTATGTATACCAGCCATTACATTTTCCTTATCATTGCCTTGATAGATCCGCCTGATAAATTTGTTTCTAATGATTGTGCAATTATTTTACCAAATAATCGTTCTTCATATATTTTATCTGGCGGTACTGCAGTACCATATCCTAATCGATTACTTGTTATAATATAATCACCTTCATATACAGGGCCATCTACTAAAACAGGCTCTGCTCCCATTATGATTGGATAATCAGAACCAGAGGTTACTACGCCCATTACCAATGCATCTCCTTTGGTATCACATGGTACCATTTGACCGGCTTTAGAGACCAGTACAGTACCGGTTTGTAGTTGAGATATACCTATAGTTTCTAAATTAATCTCATGTATACCACCAAAGAAAGTATTGGTTGCAAACACTGCATTCCATTTGTTTGTGGATGTACCCAATGTATACTCATCTGATGTACCTGGGAGGATATCATTAAATATTTTTACGTCCTGTGCAACGGTACCACTTACGATTAACGAGCCAGTAATTACTGCATCACCTTCAAACGGAAATCCTGTGCCGGTACTAATAGTACTACCACCACCGCCACCATAACTACCAGTATAATATATTTGACCGGTAGCCGTATCATACATTAATGTGTTTAATGCAGATGCTGTTGTTGATGCGCTTATAAATAGTAATCCGCTAGCACTTATATTACCAGATGCGGTAATTGCTGTGAATATATGATCAGAACCAGAAATTAATCCATTCGGTAATGTTACTAATCCTCCCTCTACCAATGTAACTCTGCTAGCTAGCGATTCAGATGATTCAAAAAATGCACCGGAGATTGCTGTTGCAGTAAACGGAGATTCGGTTAAAAATGATCCGGTTTGTCCATTAAATGCACCGGAGATTGCTGTTGCAGTAAACGGAGATTCGGTTAAAAATGATCCGGTTTGCCCGTTAAATGCACCAGAGATTGCAGTAGCTGTGAATGGAGATTCGGTTAAAAATGATCCAGTCTGTCCGTTAAATGCACCAGAGATTGCAGTAGATGTGAATGGAGATTCTGTTAAAACATCTGCACCGTTAATTTTTAAACTACTACCTGATATAAATACGGACCCTGTAAATTGGTGTATATCATCAGATGTATTACCAATACGAGATGAACCGCTAGCAAATATAACAGATGATGTTACAAATTCTGTATGAAATTCTTCTGCTGTTATTATACCGGTTACAGTTAAATTACCAGTAATAGTATCTGTGGTATTTAGTAAATATGAACTAGTTGCAGCAGTTAATGATGTTATATTATTTGTATTAACCAATATATCATTTGAATTGGCGGTTGTATTAGTTACGTTTGTCACAATTCTTGACTGTAATGACTGGCTAGTCGCTGTAAACGCGCCCGATATTTCTGTAGCTATCTGGCTGGAACCAGATATCAATGTGTTACTTAATTCTGTTTCTATGACCGCCAATCGGCTCTGGACGGATGCCGATACTTCATTAATCGCGCCTGATATTTCTGTAGCTATTTGATTTGAACTAGATAATATTCCAATTGGGATATTTGTTAATTCAGTGTAATCTGTTGTAAATCCATCTAATCGACTTGCCAATGATGATGACACTTCATCAAATGCTCCGGAAATTTCTACCGCAATCTGGATAGAACCAGATATAGTGTTATTATGCAAATGATCTTCTGTTGATTCTAATGTTTTTAATCTTGAAGATATTGATGATGATACTTCATCAAATGCACCAGAGATATCAGTGGCAATTTGACTAGACCCGGAGATAAGTGTATTGGTTAACTCAGATTCTACAAAAGTTATTCTAGATTGTAACGACTGGCTAGCATCGGCAAATGCACCAGATATTGCAGATTTAACAGCAAATGATCCGGTTTGGGTGGCCGTGACAATTGATATGGCAGTACCATTACCATCTGCAAACGCACCATTCTCTGTCTGTACTAGCTTTTGGTATGTTTCCTGTATTCTTTGGCCGGATAAATTATCTAGAGCCATCTACATAACCTTTATTTTTTGTATAAACCTTTGAGAACTCCTTTAATAACTTCTCGTTGTTTTGTTTCTGTCAATGGTTTAAATTTTGTATATGTTGCAACTATTTTATTTAATCGATCTTTTTTAACATTTAAATTACCAATATTAATATTTTCACGTACTAGCAATTTTAAAATGTTTTTAACATGATTTATATCTTGGTTTGTAACTGGTTGTTTAATATTAGATACATGCACTTTATTTTCTCTTATAACATTTGCAGATTTTTGCGATCGCACTTCTACAGTTACTTGTTTACTAGCTTGAATATCAAAATCTGATTGCCATGGTGTAAAGTAAGTATCTTCCGCAATTACTTCTAATCGTATATTACCTTGGGTACTTTCATCAATTAATCCCTTAAGCTTACGAATAGGTATTTCACATTTACCTTCTTTAGAAATTTTTCCATTAAACATTAAGCTATAATCAGATGTTTCAACAACTAACCTTGCCGTAGATTTATTTAAACTTGCACCTTCTATTTTAATATCACATTCAAATAGTTCCGGCTTATCGGTGTATAATTTATACATGTATATTCTCCACTGTTAAATCAATTCCTAGTACTTCTTTTGCTACCAATTTCACATCTTCCGCTGTTATTTCAATATCATCTCGTATTGTCTTTTGGCCAGAATACGTTTCTATGCCTTTGACTTTACATACTAATCGTATATATCTACGCTTCTTTTCTAACTCAACTTTGTCAAACCATTCAATATCATCACCATCGGAAAAGTGATCCAACATTTCTGTGGCATCAAATATATCATCCCATGTGAATGGATTATCGTTCCATAAAAATGCGGCGTTCTTCCATCGCATTGGTCCGCCAAAATCACTTGGATATGTTGAACTGTTTAAAGTCATTTTATATAAATATGCTCATTAATGATAACCATTCAATAATTCTAACAAATCATCTATCGCGCCATGGCGATGTGAATCTTCAAGTACTGTTTTATAAACATACTTTGAATTAGTTAATTTTGACATGTCATGATATGCGGAATAATTTTTATCTTTTAAATCTATTTGGTAAGAGTCGCCACAGAAAATCATTTTAGAATCTTTACCTAGCCGGCCTATTGCCATGGCTAATTGAGATCTAGTAAGATTTTGAAATTCATCCACTATAACAACTGCATTATCAAATGTACGGCCACGAAAATGTGCTAATGAACATAATTCAATAGACTCATCTTTTTCCATGGATTCCAACTTATCAGGTTTATTATAAACCTTTCTCATATTTGATCGTATAGGCACTAGCCATGGTTCCATTTTTTCCTTTTCCGATCCAGGTAAAAAGCCATTATCTTCTGTTGCAATTGTTGGCCTTGT
>Ga0206682_10000427_pt1 | contig 45833 bp, 49 predicted proteins | sample M240m12015metaG_FD_155444 | JGI IMG/M metagenome (GOLD analysis project Ga0206682, IMG submission 155444) | Ammonia-oxidizing marine archaeal communities from Monterey Bay, California, United States - M2 40m 12015 | ecosystem: Environmental > Aquatic > Marine > Intertidal zone | place: USA... | reverse complement strand
CTAGGAGCACACAGACGGGTCGTGGTCAAACAAACCGATTTGTCCATGGGTCTGAGGTAGCCTTCTACCCACAGGGCTCAGACATCGTTGCAGGTCTCTTGCAGACGGTTGGAGGAACAGGCTCCGAAGTAATCCTAGAATCCACGGCGAATGGTGCTGGCGGGTGGTTCTATGATCAGGTTATGAAGTCCCTGCGTGGCGAGACCGAATGGCAGGTGTGCTTTATCCCGTGGTTCTGGATGCCGGAGTACCGACGCAAGCCAAACGCTTATTTTGAAAAAACTCCCGAAGAAGAAAAATTAGCGCGGCAGTTCGGGCTAGATGATCAGCAGATGATGTTCCGCCGCTCAAAATTAGACGAGCTTGGTTCTACCGATCTATTCCGGCAGGAGTATCCATCAACGCCCCTAGAAGCATTCTTGACCTCAGGACGGTGCTTCGTGGAGGACGCTTGTCTGCGTGATGCAGAGACTGAGATATACACCCCGGACTTTCGTGGAGAGCTGCAGAGTGGAGAGCTGCACGAGGGGTCATATGGTCCATATAGAGAGTGGCACCCGCCCGAAGAAGATAACTACGTCATCGGTGTGGACGTTGCTGAGGGACTTGCCTATGGCGACTACAGCGTTGCTCAAGTGCTGGACGGGCGTGGTCGTCAGGTCGCGTGCTGGCACGGGCACATAGATCCTTATGCCTATGCGGACCTGCTCTGCAACCTGGGGAAGCGCTATCGGAATGCCTACATGATTGTGGAAAGAAACAACCACGGTCTGACTACGCTGCGCCGCATGCAGGAATTGCAGTACCCGAACATGTTTATCGAGAGCTCTGTGGACGGTGCATACGGCGACAAGCTCACAAAACGCGGTGGTTTTTTAACCACATCCAAAACAAAACCTCTAATCATCGACAACCTTGCGGCGCTACTTCGCCAACGAGAATCGGGAATTGCTGACAAAGAGCTGGTAAACGAGCTACGAACCTATGTAATTGATGAAAAAGGCGCGTATAATGCTCAAAGCGGTTGTCACGACGACCGCGTTATGGCATACGCCATAGCTCTGCATGGACTCGCATCGATGCCCCGACCTCGGAGGCATGAAGTCAAACGCCGTTTCCGAACGGTTGACTCAACGACGGGTTACTAAACATGCTAGAAGAAGAATACGACGACGACAATCTAGACGGACAGCAAGAGCAAGAGCTCAATTCGCTGGGTGGTCGCTTATCTAAAACTTTTCAGGAATACAAAGACGCTCGTAAAGAAACAGAGAATGAGTGGCTGAAAGATCTGCGCCAGTACAACGGTGTATACGAGCCCAGCGTACTTGCGGCATTAAGCGATGCGGGCGCCCGATCAAAAGTTTTTGTGGGTCTTACTCGAACAAAGGTTATGGCTGCCTACAGTCGTATCGTGGATCTGCTGTTCCAGCAGGGCGACCTATTTTTCTCTGTGAACCCCACGCCGATCGCGCAGCTGGATCCGATGAAGGCAATGGAGCTTCGTGCTCAGGCGACACAAGAGATTGTCGCTGCGTCCGGCATGGATCCCAACATGAATCAGGATCTGATCATGGCGCGGATCAAGGAACTCGAGCCCGAGTTTCTTAAAGCTGAGCAAAGCATTGCAGACGATGCAGCTGAGGCTATGACGGCTGTCATTTCTGACCAGCTAATCGAAAGCGACTCAGACCAAAAGCTGAAGCAGTCCATGCTTGAGGCTTGCATCTTTGGATCTGGCGCGGTGAAAGCCGGCACGGTGCGCATCGATCGCAAGCAGAGCTACCAGAAAGCCATGGATGAAATGGGTAATCAAACCTACGTCATGGCAATGGTCGAAGAGGCAGTGCCTGAGCTAGAGTCGGTATCGGTCTTTGATCTATACCCCGACCCATACTGCACGACGCTAGACGATTGCGATGGGTTATTCCGCCGCCATGTTTTGACGCGCACCCAGTTTAGGGCTCTTGTTGACCTGCCCGGATTTGACGGGGATATGGTCCGCTATCTGCTTAAAAACAACAGGAAAGGCAACTATGTCGAAGCTGATCACGAGCGAGACCGCCGTCGGCTTGCTGGTATTCATGATCATTCTGAGCCCAATAGATTCGAGGTTTTTGAGTACTGGGGCACTATCGATGGTTATGAGCTAAAAGACCACGGCATTGAAGTGCCGGAAGGCGCCGACCTCTCAGCGGACTTCTCTGCTTGCGTGTGGATGTGCGACTCGAAAATCTTGAAGATCATCTTGAATCCAATAGCTGGTTACAAGATTCCGTACCATATCTTTCCCTACGAACGCAGTCCTCATCAGTTCTGGGGCATCGGCGTCCCCCGCATGATGCGCGATTCTCAGAGCACTATGAACGCCGCCGTGCGTATTTGGCTCGACAACCTCGCCCTGTCCTCGGGTCCGATGCTGGAAGTAAACACCGACCTCTTGGCTGCTGGGGAAGATCCTACAGACATCCATCCGTGGCGCGTATTTCTGCGCGAAGGTGGGGACGGCTCCATGCCGGCGGTACGCTGGTATCAGCCCGTGGCGAATGCGAACGGACTCAACCAGATCGTTGAGCTGTTCCGGCGTTTTGCCGATGAAACAACATCACTACCGAGCTACACGCACGGCGAGTCAGGCAAGTCACTGAACAAGACGGCTACCGGTATCTCTATGTTGATGGGTGCGGCTAACGTCGCGCTGAAGTCTACGATCAAGAACATCGATGACTTCCTCGTCGAGCCAATGATCGAGGCACTGTTCCACTGGAACATGGAGTACAACCCCCGCGAAGATATAAAAGGCGACTTGCGTATCGTAGCCCGCGGAAGCACCGCACTCGTGCAGAAAGAAGTGCAAAGCCAGCGACTGCTCCAGTTCCTCTCGCTGGTATCAAACCCCATGGATGCCCCTCAAGTAGATCGCAATAAGCTTCTGCGTGAAATCGCGCAGACGTTAGATATTGATCCCGATGACGTGATCAAAAGTGAAGAGAGGTTACAAGCTGAGCAAGCACTCCAAAATCAAATGCTCGCTGGAATGCAGCAAGGCGGTGCTGGCGCTAACCCTGAAGCCGGAATGGCAGCAGGTCCAGCAGCTCCTGGCGTCCCGATTGGATAGCGCCCGAGAGCTACTAGAAGCGGCAGGTGAGAAAGATTTTCGGTATGAGCAAGGGCGCATCCTTGAGTTGCGTTTCATGCTTGAGCTGGAAGAAACGGCGAAAGCCACTTTAGAACGTGAACGGACCCGGAAACGGACATCCGATTTCACATAGCTACGGACATCCTTAGAGGACCCGAAAGATGAGCAGAAATGACCCGGCGCGATTAGAAGCCGAAGCAAAAGAGTTAATGGAGCAATATCAGAACGCGGCGAACCCGACTCCTGAAGAGGAACAACCGGAAGTAGAAGCGGAAGTAGAGACGCTGCAAGCAGCCCCCGAGCCCGAGGACACGGCTGAACAACCCTTTGCGGAAGAGGCACCAGAGGAACCACTTGAAAGCGGCGAAGTGGAAACTTTGAGGTCAGCTTTGGAAAAAGCTGAGAAGGCAATGAAAGGCGCACAGAGTCGAATGACCAAAGCAACGCAGGAAACAGCAGACCTTCGTCGTCAAAACGAAGAGATGTTTAAGAATCTTGCAGAGCTTAAAGGTCAGCTTGCAGCGAATGAGCAAGACACAGCAAAGCTAGCGCAAATCCGGGAGGAATATCCCGACATCGCTGGTCCCTTGCTAGACGAGCTCAGTCGAACGCAGGCAGAGGTTCAAAGCGCCAAGGAAGCTTTGAGCGCTCAGGAGCAACGCAGAGTTGAAGAGCAGCAAGCCCTTGCGGCTGAAGAGCATTTCAATCGCATCCGTGCGGCACACCCAGATCTGGACGAGCTTATTGCAACTTCTGACTGGATGAACTGGCTGGAGGCGCAGAATGCATCTACCCATAACTGGGTGGAACAAGGCTCATCAAATGATGTGAATGCTGTACTGAGTAGATTCAAAGAAGAAATGGGGCTAAGACCTCCGACGCCGCAAGAGCGGTCTCTGGAAAAGGCACGAGCGGTTGCAGAACCCAAAATGCCGAAAGCCAGAAGCCAAAACGTTACTGGTGGAAAGCGTACTTGGACTGTTGAAGAAATTATGAGGATGCCGAACAAAGATTTTGTGAAGCACCAAAAAGACATTCTTTCAGCAATGGAACAGGGAGCGATTCGCCGTTAATTCTCTTGTGAGGAATTAATCATGGCATTTTCATTTTTTAGTACCGGAGCTACTTCTGAAGTAAACTTTATTCCAGAGGTATTCTCCAAATTGTTGCAGGCTAAGTTTTACGCTCAGTCTGTTATGCCCGCAATCTCAAACACTGCGTACGAGGGCGAAATCTCTGGGCAAGGCGACAAGGTCACGATTCGTACAGTACCCGCTGTAACAATCAACGACTACGCAGGAACAGTATCAACTCAAGAGTTGGGCACTGGAACTGTCGAGCTTGCAATTGACAAAGCCAAGTACTACAGCTTCAAAATTGACGATGTGTTGGCAGCGCAAGCTGACATCAACATGCTCGAAGCTGCATCTGCTGATGCTGCCGAGGGAATGAGGATTGCGGTAGAAACCGACGTGCTCAGCTCTGTCATCGGAGATGCAACTACAACCACTGCACGAACAACTATCACGGCTGCAAACATCTTGAGCAAAATCCTCGAGATCTCTGAAGCTCTTGATGGGTTGAACATCCCAGAGGAAGGTCGCTACATGGTCCTGCCTCCATCGATGATCAACATGTTAAAGCAGTCTGACTTGCGTCAGGCGTACTTGACCGGAGATAGCACTTCGCCTCTCCGTAACGGTCAGGTAGGTATGGTGGATCGTTTCACTATGTATCAGTCAAACCTCCTCCATGTTCCAGCTGCTGGCGACGATGCTACTTACAGCCACATTCTTGCGGGTCACCCAAAGGCAATCACGTTCGCGTCACAGTTCACTAACACTGAAACTGTGCGCCTCGAGACTACCTTCGGTGATGCTGTCAGAGGGTTGAAAGTCTACGGTTCCTCCGTAGTCACACCAGATTGCCTCGCTGTCGGCAAGTGGAAGGTCTAAGACCGTCCGGGGGGCGCAAGCCCCCCTGTTTTTAAGGATTAAGAGATGGCTGACAAGACTCGCAAAGACGAAATCTTCGAAGAGGCAAAAGAGAAGTACGGCGTCAAGCTTGACCGACGGTCTCCGTTGGAAGTGCTCGAGGACAAGCTCGACCGTCTCACGAAGAAAGCAGAACACCCCGAGCCCGAGAAGAAGGATGTTGTGAAGGTAGCTCGCACTATCCGCAACAAAAAGACCGGCAATATGTTTGGTCCGCTTCCCGGCTGGGAAAACAACCCTAATTTTGAAGTTATCGAGTGGGAGAATCAGTGATGGCAACGACTAAGGTAGTAGACATCCTAGACCGCGCTTCGATCATACTGCAGGACAATACGAACGTTCGTTTCCCAAACGATGAGCTTCTGAAGTTCTTCAACGACGCGCAAAAAGAAGTAGTGCTCCACCGCCCCGACGCAAAGATGGTCAATGAATCATTCTCGTGCTCGGACGGCAGTAAACAGGAGCTTCCGGCGGCAGCCCTACGCTTGATCGAGATCGTGCGTAATGTTGGTGGTCGAGCAGTAACCCAGGTGGATCGCAAGATTCTTGATGAGACGCTTCCTAACTGGCACGAAACTGCCGCGGGAGGAAACAAGATAGAGCACTTCATCTACGACCCGGCAGATCCTAAGCGCTTTTATGTTTATCCAAAGGCGGTTTCGGGCACACACTCTATCGAGATTGTGTATAGCTCAGCCCCTTCAGATGTGTCGATCAGCAACTTTATTACTGATACCACGACCATTTCTCTGGATGACGTATATGCAAACTGCATACTGGATTACGTGCTGTATCGCGCATATCAGAAGGACTCTGAATACGCCGGTAACGCAGAGCGCAGCATGATGCATTACTCGTCGTTCGCTAACGCACTGGGTATTAAGACAAACGCAGACGCGGCATCAACACCGATGCCAAATACTCCAGACCGTAACGCCGGGAGAATGTAATGAAATACTCTGACTTCACCATGTTCGTGAAGCCGGAGGTAGGTGGCGCCCCCGACTTCTTGATTGAGCGAGCGGTAAGGGATACCGCCATTGATTTCTGCCAGCGTACTGACGTGTATATCCCGGAGCCGGAATTCATCACGATCATCGAAGGTGTAAACGAGTACGCCGTGACCATCCCTACGGGTACGGAGCTCAACCACATCGTTGATATCTTTGATGATAAAACGGCACTGCGCCCTGTTAGTTATAACGAGCTGGTTCGCCGGCTTGGCAACGAAACCGAGAGAGGCACGGCTAGGTATTATGCCCAGCGCGATAATACCGACTTTTATCTAGCGCCCATTCCAAACAAAAACAGCTCGTTCCGTGCGGTATACAGCGTTAAGCCAACATCTACCAGCACCTCAATACCCGACACAATTGGCAAGGAATATCGCGAGACCATCGTTCATGGCGCCTTGTATCGATTGCAGATGATGTCGGGTCAGCCGTTCGCAGACATGGGTGCGGCATCATCAAACCGATCCCTATACGAGAGAGAGCTGGGCAGAACAGTAAGACAGGTTAAGTACGGCTTCAGTGGCGGTACGCTAACCTGCAAACCGAGGGCGTTTATCTAATGGCTTACATAACCACGATAGATTTGGTCCAAGGTGACCAGCTACCTGAAATTGAGATTACTCTCAAAGACTCCAATACACCCGCTGACGGCGTTGCGTTAGATCCGGGTGACCCAGCAACCTTTGCGCCGCTAGACATCACTGGCGGCAGTGTTCGTATGCGAGTGCGTCAGGTCGGACAGACAGCACTAATAGACACCATTCTGGGGACAATCACTGACTCCAGTGGGGGTAAGGTAACGTTTATATTTGACAGCGACACACTTGATACGACAGGCGTGCTAGAGGGAGAGATCGAGTTTACTGATTCAAACTCCCGCACACAGACAGTGGTTGATCTGATCAAGTTTAAAGTCCGCAGTCAGTTCGGTTAAGTAGATGGCGATCTTTGCCGAGGTCAAAGTCCGACGGCTGCTCGTAAGCGCTTCAGTTCGAAGGCTTCATGTAACCGCGAGTCAGCGGCATAAATTTTCCGCGATAATTGTCGATCGGGATCTTGTGGCGCAAGTCGGTCATAGAAGTCTTACCACATCCGTAAATTATCAAAGACTTTATGCGACACCTTACTGGCGCAATCTTTTTCTGCATGACGTTCGCGTTAGTGCAGAGCGCTCGATTTACTCCTTCACCGACAGCTTCGGCTTTGGTGATAGCCAGACGTTTGAGATAGCGCCGTCTTTTGCAGATGCGATTGGCTTTGCTGATACCCCTACCTTTGAAGCGGGCAAAGGAATCGTCAATTCCCTGTTCTTCTCTGATGCGGTTGATATAGAGCTAGGTCGCCCGCTGGTTGATTCTTTGTCTGTGTCTGAAGTGGCGTCATTTGACGTTTCTACAGAGCGCGAGGATGAATTTGGCGTTACGGAAAGCATTAGTCTACACCTGACGTATCAAAGAGCGTTCGACGATGCCTTCAGCTTCGATGACACGCCCGAACTATCAGTCACTAAATCGCCGACTGATTCGATTCCGATGGCTGATGCCCCAACATTCTCCGCATCGGCAGCGCAGACTGACTCCTATGCCATGTCGGACAGCCCGGCAGCCAGTTTTGATAAGGCACAGGGTGACTCCATCACGCTGGATCAAACCATATCAATCACGCGAAACCCGTTTTCTTTCGTTTTCGATTTTCAGCCCGGAGCAACAAACGTATCAGCGTCTCCGGCGCACTCGACTAGCATCACAGAGTCACACGCTTTAACTCTTTCAAAAGCGTTGCAAGACTTCTTTACCTTGGATGATTTCAGCCAGATAGACAAAGAGGCTGGAGCTGCGAAATCCAATGTTTATGTGATGCAGGACACACAAGCTTTTAACTTTAATTCATCGCGCTCCGATGCGATAATTGTGCAGGAATCTCCGGCTCTTAACGTGTCCAAGCCTGAGACCGATTCTTTTGTTGTAACGGACACATCTTTGCTGTCTCCACGGAAAGGCATTTCTGACAGCGTAAGCATGGGCGAAGTAATCAACGTCCAACCATTAGTGGCAAGCTCCCAGCTCAACAAGGGCATCTTGGGGTTTGTTTTGCTAAATGCTGATTAAGTGGAGAAACCAATGATCAAAGACGATCTAACCCTCAAAGGACGACTTGATATTGTCGTCACCGCTCAAGACGGAACAGTAAAGCAGCGAGAATCCGTCAAGAACCTTGTGGTCACAGCCGGCAAGAATTTTGTTGCTTCTCGTATGGCTGGCACCTCAGCGAGCGTCATGTCTCACATGGCTATCGGTACGGGCTCTGTTGCCGCAGCAACTGGTGACACCACACTAGGCTCTGAGTCTGCGCGAGTTGCTTTGACAAGCACTACCGCCACAGACAATGACGTAGTTTATGTTGCGACCTTTTCTGCAGGTACACCCGCAAGCTCGGCGGCAATCACAGAAGCAGCAATTCTGAACGCCAGTTCCGGTGGAACCATGCTTTGCAGAACTGTTTTTGCCCAGATTAACAAGGGCACTTCGGATTCGCTCTCGATTTCGTGGATTGTATCCGCCTCTTAAAAGGGTTGAGCCATGGCTGTTAAATTCGCTAACCTGGCTAGCACCACGTTAGCCGGCAGTCTGACGAACTCCGCTACTGCGGTCTCGGTAACCGACGCTAGTAGTTTTCCTGCTCTCGCAGCGGGTGATTACTTCTACGCTTCTATTGGGGACGGATCTCTCTCGGAGATTGTTAAGGTCACGGCGGTCTCGTCGAATACCTTTACTGCCGTTCGCGGACAGGACAGTACTACAGCTCGGAGTCACGACTCTGGAACTTCTATCGCCTTGCGAGTGGTAGCCGCAGCTCTCGACGACATTAGCTCAGCTGACGAATCGGTCTCCATCTCCGGGGATACGATGACGGGCAATTTGTCATTCGGAGATAACGTCAAAGCTACTTTTGGCGACAACGACTTACAAATCTACCACTCAGGCTCTGCTTCATACATTACTGACTCAGGAACTGGAAACCTGTTGATACAAGGTACTGACGTTCGTTTACAAAATGCTGGAGCCACTGCTAACTACTTAAAAGGAACAGATGGAGCAGAGGTTTCTTTATTTTATGCAGGTGGTGAGAAACTAGCCACAAGCTCATCAGGCATTGACATAACCGGTAATGCTAATTTTGCTGACAATGGCAAAGCTAGCTTCGGCACTGGTAGCGATATGTCGTTATTTCATAATGGCAATAATGCTTTTTTAGACAACGACACTGGTACTTTGTTTATTCAAACCAATGGCTTCAGTGTTAAAAATGCCGCTGGCACTGAAAGCATGATTTTAGGTGCAGCAGATGGCGCTGTAACTCTATACCACAACAACTTAGTCAGACTCGCGACGAGTAGCTCAGGTATTGACGTTACAGGCACTATCTCGAGTGGGGCTATTACTAGTACTGGCACAAGTACCTTTACAACTGCGAACAACAGCGCACAAGTCACGCTTATCTCTACAGATACAGATGCCTTAGTAGGGCCACAACTTAATCTTTGGAGAAACTCAGGCACTGGGACAAACGGTGACTTGATTGGTCAAATTACGTTTACAGGTGAAGACACAGTTGGCTCTACAAATACGTTTGCAACTATTTATGGCGTAGCAGACCAAACAGACAATGGCGCTGAAGACGGCTCTATTCACTTCCAAACGCTTATAAATGGGGCTTTAGCGGATAGGCTTGAAATTAATAGTGCTGGAAATTCTGTGTTTACTGGTTTAGTAAGTATCGGTACTGCTAGCAGTCCAAACAGAGTGCTTCATGTAGAAGGCACTAAGTCTACATTTGGCGACACACAATCTGTTCTTCAGCTTTCTGACGATACATCTATGGTCGCTGGTGTAGGCGGTGGCGTTTCATTTACAGGTAAAGCAACCACTGGACAGTCTGACTCCAACACTATGTTTGCGGCTATCCACGCAGAAAAAGAAAACGGAACTAGCGGTAATACTTCTGGGGCTTTGTTGTTTAGTACACGAGCAAACGGCTCTAACCCATTAGAAGCCTTCAGAGTGGACTCTAACGGAAATGTTGGAATTGCCGAGGCAGATCCAAAAGGTTTATTACACGTAGACGGTTTTGATTACTCTTATTTTTCTTCAAACGTAGGTTCAGCAACCTTAGACAACGAACAAGGTTTGGCTGTTGGTTGGAACAAATCATCTGGTGGTGGTGAAACTGTACTTATTGCTAATCAAGGCGCTGGAAGCTCTGGTGGCATGGCGTTTGCCACAAATACCTCTGCGGGCTCCTATAACCAACGCATGCTCCTCGATGCTAGCGGCAACTTGCTTGTTGGTAAGGGTTCCGCAGGTACAAGTAATGTTGGTGTAGAGTTACGTCCGCAAGGCTACATATTCGGCACAGGCGATGGTATTAATCCATTGCGTCTCAATCGTAAAACTTCTGATGGAATGATTGCAGACTTCCAAAAAGACGGCGACCCAGTCGGTAGTATTGGTGTTGTTAATACCAACAATCTGAGAATCGGAGGAACAGTCGCTGACCACGCAGGTATTCAGTTTGGTACAAATATTTTAATCCCTGAATCGGGCGGTTCAGCAGTAGACGGTGGTGTGGACTTAGGCTATGCATCAGGACGCTTCAAAGACCTTCACCTGTCAGGCAACGTTACAACAGCTACTGTTACTAGTAGTGGCAATATAACAGCAGGAGATGCCTCAACTGCCGCAGAAGTAATAGCGCACTACAGTGATGGCTCCAGACTGAGGCTTCAAGGCTTCGGCTTAACTTTTGAACGCACTGCCTCATATGTTCGCCCAGTAAACGACGGAACGCAGACGCTTTATGTAGGCGGCTCAACTGATGATTTAGATTGGAATCAAATACATTTTAGAAGTTCAAACGGACTTTACATGAACGGATCCCGTTTCATGGACGGGGGAAATAATCTTCATAACATAGGCTCGATTGACGCTAGCGGCACGATCAAGTTAAACGGCAATTATCCGCTAGGTGTAGATAATGTAGTGATTGGCGAAGGTGCGGGAGCGTCATTTGGGACTGGAGCGCAAGATAACGTTCTAATCGGTGACCTAGCTGGCAATCAACTAACTTCGGGTGATTACAACACCTGCATAGGCTCTAACGCAGGAAGTGCCTACACAACTCACACTAATAGCGTAGCGATAGGCAATCAAGCTGGACTCGGTTCAACCCAAACCAGTCAGACTCTGGTGGGATCAAAGTCGGGGTATACCGATCCTGCATTTGCTTCGACAGCACTTGGCTTTGAGTCCCTGATGTTCGCACAGGCAACCGCTTATCGCGCTACAGCGCTAGGTTATAGAGCATTTAGAAGCAACACTATAGGACAAAACAATACTGGGGCTGGCTATCAGGCAGGGTCGGGGAACACGACAACCAGTAATAATACTTATGTTGGAGCTTACTCTGGCGACGGAACTGCCGTGGGTGGTGGCTACAACACCGCTGTTGGCGCGTACGCACTGACATCAAACCTTGTTAGCGGTAGTGGCTATAACACTTGTGTTGGAGGGCGATCGGGGCTTTCAGTAACAAGTGGGTCAGATAATACGCTCATTGGGTATGGCGCTGGTGACTCAGTTAGTTCGGGCGCCGATAATACAGCAGTTGGATATAACGCTTTATCAGCGATTAACACCGAAAATGGAAATGTAGCCGTAGGGCACAACGCATTAGGCGTGGCATATTCAACGGTCGAATCAACATGCGTAGGTAGCGGAGCCGGATCGGCAATTACAACCGGGTCCAAGAACACGATACTCGGTGCCTACAGCGGCAATGAAGATGGCTTGGATATTCGCACGCTAAGCAATCGCGTTGTACTTACGGACGGCGACGGCAACATTGGCTTGTACATTGACAACAGCCAAGACGCTCACTTTGACGGCAACGTCATCGCGTATTCGACTACGATTTCGGATCGAAGGCTGAAAAGCCAAATTACTAATATTTCTAACGCACTCGACAAGGTAGGTCAGATTAACGGCGTGACCTTCGTGCGAAATCAGAATGGCGAGAAAGCCGCTGGTATTGTCGCTCAGGAGATTATGGAGGTTTTACCAGAGGCTGTTAAGTCTCAGGCATTACCACTGCAAACGGGAGAGCAAGACAAAGAATATTATGTGGTCGAGTATGACGCGGTTACTGGCTTGCTTGTTGAAGCTATAAAAGAACTCAAGGCTCGCGTTGAGGCTCTGGAGTCTAGGTAATGCCGTTACAGACATCAGGACAAATTACTTTAGACGACATCCACGTTGAGGCTGGAGGAACTACTGACACTGAAGCAACCGTAAACGACACGGATATTCGAGCTTTAATTAGCGCCTCATCAGCAAGTGAGATGGAGTTTGCTGATTTTTACGGTGCCGATTCAGGCGGCGGCTCCGGCGGTGGTGGCGGTGGCGTGTCCGCAGGTCTTTCTGGTTCTTTAGATAGCATTTCCGGCAGTAACGCGAGCTGGACTACTCGTACCGTCGATATCTCTGCTTATGCAGGAGAAGACGTTAAGTTAGTTTTTATTTATACCAACGGCTCATCAGGAACGTCTTACCAAGGAGACTTACAGTTAGATGACATCAGGTTGGACGGTACGACTTACTCATTTGAAACCTCAACTGAAAGCTGGCAAACATCCACTACAGATGTTCCCGCTAGTAGTTACAGTGGCGCATCGTTTGTAAGTCTAGCAACAGGTACTACATCTTACAGATGGAACAGGGATGCTTTTGGAACACCCTCTGGTAGCACAGGGCTCTCAACGGCAGACGCAGGAACATATTACGTTTACGCAGAGACCAGTGGTAGTGGCACGTTGGGCGATAACTATGTACTTCGATCACCTACAGTAACTTTAGGATCAAGCCCTACACTTCAATACGCAGAAGCCAGATCTGGAGGCAACATTGGCACGTTGAACGTGTACTTAGATGTTCAAGGATCTGGCGGAGGTGGCGGGGGAAGTAACTCTGACTTTGGTAGCTACTCTTATTCTTCTACTAATCAGTCTCAAACCGGCGAAACACTAGAGCAGTACTATTCAACCTCTGACGGAAATGGAAACACTTGTAGAATTTTCGTTAGGTTCAGGCTTTCTGGGACAACTCTTTATTTAGAGTGTTCAGAAAAAATAGGTAGCAACGCGACCATGAGAAACGCTGGCTCTACTGGGACAGCGACTGGGTCCAGTACACAGTTAACAAGCGCCTTTACAACTATGGGGACACTTACGGTTCCTTCAACTGTTGACGTTAAAATAAATCGGACTTCATCATCAACAGGAACCACTGGATCTGCCTTTGTTGCGGGCGCAACTTTTTACTCAACAACGCACGCTCTTCAAGATAATGTTTACCAAACTCTAACTAATGGTCAATCAGCGGGGCTTTACATTCAAGCGGCTACTTTTTCTAACGGCAACAGAAGAATAACTGGAACATTAGCTCTTGGAGTCAACGCTACTGGGTACAACGAAAACTCGAGCATTGCTACTCATGACTTTGATGTTGAATCTTTCTCGTCTGGAGGAGGCGGCTTTATTCCTTAAGGCTGTTGATAAAATATGAAGCACGACATATTCAACACAGAACTAAGCCCTGAAACTGAAAGCGGTCTTACCGTATCTGTTGGCGTGGTCGTGAAACAGTATGATCGAGCCTCGCGTGAGGAGCATGTGTACAGAGAAAAGTATGTCATCGCGACTGCAAGCTTTGTTTATGCAGTTCTGCCTGATGACCAGTCAAAACCAGTGGATGAGATTTTTTTAAAAATCAAAGAAACGAATGCATATAAAGAAGCAATAGGAATTGAGGTTTACGAGGTTTAATTTGTCGAGTGACGATTGCTTTATATCTTGTATTACAGGGAGGTGCAGCGGCATATATAGGTAATACGGTGGTCTATCACACGGTCTGCGAATACAAGGAGTTGTACACAGAATCAGGCAGGCGCTACCGGTGGTACGTCCCAGGGATATACACATGTCCCCCGTATGCGAGGTTTAAAAAATGATTGACCCATTGACAGCCATAGCCGGAGCCACAAAGGCGTACAATCTCGTAAAAGCCATGGTTGAGGTGGGGAAGTCCGCTGAAGACACGATGATGCAGGTGGGGGTTTGGTACGGACATGCATCAGACATACTCTATGCGGACAAGCGGGCGAAGAATGTAAGCCCTTTTAAGAAAATAGTTTTCAGAAAAAGTGTTCAACAAGAGGCTATACAGGCTTTTGCGGCACGCAAGAAAGCCGAAAGCCAGCAGCGCGACCTCATCTCAATGATTAATATGGTTTATGGGGCGCATGGGCTACAAGAATTTAGAGACGTACGAAAACAGATTGCTCAAGAGCGAGAGGATACGGTTTATCGCCAGCAAGAATTAAAAGAGACGATGGTTAGCAGTGTTATCCTGCTGGCTCTGCTTGCTGCACTATCTGGACTTCTGATCTTCATGTTCTCTTAATTAGTGAACAAACCCTGTCAATGGTATATTGGCACTACAAATTAACCGCACGGATTGCATAACTACGGAGAAGACCATGAGTATTCTCGGGTCTGTGCTGGGCAATTTAGGCGGTAAGGTTGTTGAGGCACTCGACAGTCGCGGTCAACGAAAGCACGAGCAAAAAGTACAAGCGCTTGAGCTAGAAAAGCTACGCCATTCTAAGCAGATCGAGCTGATCCAGCAGGGTCAGCAGATGGATAATGCTTGGGAGCTAGAGCAGATAAAGAACTCGGGCTGGAAAGACGAGTTTGTTTTGCTCGTAATCAGCACCCCCCTCATCATGGCGTTCATTCCTAACATGCAGCCTTATGTTTCGGCAGGGTTCGAGGCGCTCGAAAAAACGCCTGAATACTACCGCTGGCTCACGTTGTGTGTATTCGCTGCAATCTATGGAATAAGAATCTGGAGGCGCAAATGACCGGGTTCAAACTGCAAACCTTTGGGGGCAAGGCTCCTAAGATATTCGCCCGCCTTCTACCCGAGGACATGGCGCAAACAGCAACCAACGTAAGGCTCGACTCTGGGAGACTGGAGCCGTGGAAAGGCAATGAAGATACGACCATCACTCCTGTTGCGAGTTATGCAATTTCTGCAAGCACTAAAACGCTTTTTAAGTACAGCGATTCCATATGGATTGGACGACATGAGGACGTGGATTTTGTTCGTTCACCGCTTGCTGAAGACCAGCACGAACGTATATATGCTACTGGGATTGGGGGCGCTTCTGGCTATCCTCGGATGACTCTAGCCTCGATAGTGGGTAATGGCACTTTTTATGCCCTCGGCATACCAAAGCCAGCAGATTTATCTTCTGTCGCACTATCTCCTGCAACATCTACCAAGGAAGATGAGGAGACTCCAAAAGCAAGGGCTTACGTCTTCACGTACGTTAGTGCGTACGGCGAGGAAGGACAGAGCTGTGATGCGCCTTCGGGTCAAGTGGTCGAGGTTTATTCAGATCAGGACGTGGTTCTAACCTTTCCCGCGAACCCATCGGGCAATCACAACCTAACCACGAAGCGAGTTTACCGAACCGACACCGGCGGTACATTTAGGTTTGTTGCGGATGTGACCTTATCGAGCGCTACCTATACCGACAGCAAAGAGGAGTCCGAACTCGGTGAAGCAGTACCCACCACAAGATTTGACCCCCCACCGGATGACGTGTCCGCTGACCACCCTGATGGTCCTATGCTGGGTCTGGTCTCTCTGCCTAACGGAATACTGGCGGGATTCGCCGGTCAGACAGTATGTTTCTCCGAGGCATTCCAGCCTCATGCATTCCCCGACGAGTACAAGCTTACGGTCAAGTCGGACATTGTCGCTATTGCACCCATGCCGTCAGGATTGCTGGTTCTTACCAAGGAAAAGCCCTCTCTAATCTCTGGTTTAGATCCATCGGCTTTGGCTTTGTCTGAGATCGATTCTAACCAAGCATGTGTTTCTAAGCGTTCAGTGGTTGATATGGGTTCTGCGGTTATGTATGCGAGCCCTGATGGACTGGTGATGGCTACGGAGAACGGGGGTCTCAATGTGGTTACGGAGCCGCTACTAACACGAGACCAATGGCAGGACTTGGTGCCGAGCTCAATCGTAGGGTTCAACTGGGAGGGTCACTATATTGGTTTTTATGATACTGGATCTGTGCAGAAAGGCTTTATTTTCGATCCCCGCGGAGGAAAGGATTCATTTGTTGATTTGGGCTTTCACGCCACGGCGGGTTTCAACGAGCTAGAAGAAGATGAGCTTTATCTGGTGGTAGGTGGAGCTGTGAAAAAATTCGCTTCGGGATCAAGCCTTTCATACACATGGAGATCAAAAAAGTTTTTCACCCAAAGACCGGTGAACCCGGGTGTTGCCAAGGTACAAGCTGACTCTTACGGGTCAGGCATTACCTTCAAGTTATATGCAGACGGAGCTCTAAAGCACACAGAGACAGCGACTAGCGATAGCCTGTTTAGGTTGCCATCAGGATACAAAGCAAACGAGTTTGAGATTGAGTTGAGCGGCAGTGATCCAATCAACGAGGTCTGCGTCTACGAGTCGGCGGCTGAGATATATGGCTAAGAAGCGATCTAATACTAGCGTACCCAGCAAGTGGGAGTTGCCCGAGCGCAGGTTCGGCGAAACTATCAAAGAAAATCTGGATATCCTAATTGGACATCGAGGGTCCCCGCTTGAGCGTGCGGTAACGTTTCAGGACTTGCTAGACACTAATGTATTGTCTCTGGCGAGAAACATTTCTGGGAGTACTATCGGGGACGATCCCCGGAACGACTTTGTGCCTACTCCCTATGTAGGCTCGGAGGTGCAGCCACCCCCGGCTCCCACGAACCTTGATGCATCAGGCGCCTTTCAAAACATTATTCTTACGTGGGACATGAGCGGCTATGTGGGTCACTCTCACTTTGAGATACATCGACACACGTCCGACAGTATCTCTGATGCCACGCTGATCGCGCAGGTATCTGGATTCACAAAGATTTACTCAGACGCCGCTGGATCTAACCAGACGCTCTACTATTGGGTGCGGGCTGTAAACATCCTCGATGAGATCGGTCCGTTTAACTCTTCAACCGGGACGCAGGGGGTTACTCAGCCGGATGTGGGGCTTATCCTTGATCTTCTTGAGGATCAGATCACATCAAGCGAGCTGGCTGAAAGTCTGGCGACTCCGATTGGGCAAATAAGCACAATTAACGCTTTGACCACGTCACTCGAAACATATACTGGCTTCCTCTCCGATTATACCGGTGACAGCCTAGTGAGTCGGATAGGTGGCATCGACACTTCGGTGGGCACAATTAACACCTCCATCTCAGACATCAACACCTCTATCAGCTCTCTAAATACAGCGACCAGTAATCTGCAAACGTCGCTATCAGATCTGTCAGCAAATACGGCAGACGTATACATATCAGCTAGTGAGCCAGTCGGCACTGCTAACGATCCAATCGCGGATAACTCGCGTTGGTATGACACGTCAGATAACAACACCTTACACATTTACTTTGATGGAGACGGTGACGGAAATAAAGAGTGGGTTAGCATTGAAGACCCCCGCATCAGTGACAACGAATCAGCTATCAGCAACATTAGCGCCGAGGTCTTTAACGCCGACACCAGCTCTCGCCTCGCCACATCAACTGCGCTGGACGCAACCAACGTCACCGTGGGTGTCATCAACGGCACGGTAAGCTCGCTATCCAGCTCTGTGACCGCTTTAAATGGAGCCGTATTCAACGCCGAGTCCGAAGTGAAGCTGGCTACCGTGTCGGCGCTGGACGGTCTGATAAGCGATGTCCAGGATATCTACGACGGCACAGAAAATGCCAGCATTGTAAAAACTATGCAGTCCAGCATTACGGACTTAACTAGCGAGGTTTTCGATGCTAACAATAACAGCCTGTTAGCAACGGCTTCTTCTGTCTCAGTGCTCTCGCAAACAGTCACTTCACAGGGACAGGACATAGGGATAGCGCAAGGCTCCATCACCGATTTAAACGCTGTTGTCTTTAACGCAGATGACACTGTTGCTCTCGCAACCACCGAGACGACTGATGGGCTGTCCACCAGCATTACCGCTAATGGTGAGGACATAAGTACGGCACAGGGACAGATCACCACTTTGAATAGTGCGGTTTTCGACGCAGAGGGATTAAGGCTGGCGACGGGCAGTGCCTTAGCATCCCTTGGCGTCATTGTAACTGATCAAGGCGGCGATATCGGCACCGCACAGACTGATATCGTTGAGCTGAATGGTGCTGTTTTCGATGCGAACGATAACGTTAAGCTAGCAACCACATCAGCTCTTTCTACCCTCACAGGCGAGGTAGAAGCTATATATGATGGCGATGAGCCTAGCGTAGTAAAGTCTGTTCAAACCAACGTTACCGTTTTACAGGGCGCTGTTTTTGACGAGAACAACAACGTGAAGCTCGCGACATCAGCAGCCCTGTCGGGGCTGACCTCTGACGTTGAGGCTATCTATGACGGGCCTAACAGCTCTAGTCTTGTGAAAAGCTTGCAAACGCAGGTAACCAGTCTTGATGGTGCTGTATTCGATGCTAGCGATAACGTTAAGCTGGCTTCGGGGTCTGCGGTGACAGGTCTGACTAATGAGGTCCGGGCTATCTATGAGGCAGGAGAAACCGATACTGTTGTCGGCAGCATACAGAGCAATATAACCTCTCTGCAGGGCGCGGTATTTGACGCCAATAACAACGTGCAGCTCGCAAGCTCGTCGGCTGTAACCCTGCTTAACAACGAGGTTTATGGCACAAGCAATCCAACCTCAGCCACGGCGTCTCGCATTGATACGCTCAATAACACAATCACTAATCCAAACACGGGCTTGAGCGCAACGTCATCCGCGGTTTCAACGCTCAACTCTGAGGTGTTTCCAAATGGCACGGGCAGCGCTAGCCGCATAGACGGATTAGAAACATCGGTCTATGACGCCAATGGTGACATTAAGCTTGCGTCATCCGCAGCTGTTAGCGCTCTCGAGACAGAGGTGTTTGGGACCGGCGGTGCTTCAGCCAGCCGCATCGACGGTTTGTTTAGCGAAGTGTTTAATCCGGACACCACATCACGCCTAGCAACTGCCAGCGCACTGAGTACCCTAAACACCACTGTTAGTGGTAGCGGGGGTATCTCTGACAAGGTGGACAGCATAGCTGCCTCGATGTTTGTTAACGGCAACACCAACGGAACAGTAAAACTGGCTACGTCTGCTGCCTTAGACACCGTTACGGCAGAGGTGTTTCCGGATGGCACAACTTCTGCGTCTCGCCTTGACCAGCTATCAAGTGCGATTTGGAGCGGTGGAGACCCGGCTAACGCATTAATTGTGGCTTCTGCGAACGTTGTCGATGACATCAATACCGAGGTATTCCCGAACGGGTCCGCTTCGGCGTCTAGCATTAGCACCCTTCAGGTTACTGTGAACGGCGCAGACGGAAACAGCGGACTCACCGGTTCAATCGAAACCCTGCAAGACGTAGTGGGTGATGAAAACGGAGGGCTTTCTAGCCAGTACACTGTGAAGCTAGATAACAACGGCTACATTTCTGGCTTCGGTTTATCCAATACAAACAATGACGGGACGCCCACGTCAGCGTTTATTGTCAGGGCTGACAAGTTTGCCATCGTCAACCCAGCGGCGAACAACGAGCAATCAAACAGTCCGTCATCAAACGCTAACCTCACCGTACCGTTCACGGTCGTTGCTTCTCAGCAAACTCTTAACGGCGAGAATGTGCCGGCAGGTGTCTACATGGATACCGCGTTCATCAAGAATGGCTCGATTACAAATGCCTTTATCGGTGACGCAGCGATAGACAACGCGAAGGTATCAAACCTATCAGCAGACAAGCTCAATGCCGGAACAATCAATGCGGCAAATATAAACATTGAAGGCACCAGCGCTAACTTCCTTAACATCAAAAGTGCGTCCTCTGGAGCGAGAACGGTATACACCTCTACAGGAATTGAGATCTACGACTCTAGTGGTCTCAGGGTCAAAATTGGCTTGCTGTAATGTCTTCATACGGTCTCGAAATTTATACAACGAGCGGCAACATTGCCTTCACAACTGAAGACAATTTGATGACCTACTACGATCAGGGGTCGTTTACGATTACTAATGGCAGCTCAACATCCAGCTCTATCTCTGTTGACGGATTGAGTAACAGCTCTCTATTCCATGTTTTTGTTTTAGAAAATGAACAGAGCGTTTTTGAAAGCCCGGCGATTGGCGCCACCACCGTTTCCAACGGATCGTTTACATTCCAGCGACAAACATCAAGTGGTAGCGCTGTCACCACAGGCACCGTCTCATATGTTTACACGGTAGTAAAAACAGCATGAGCACCTACGGAATTGAAATTAAGAATGGCGATAACAACGTCATCATCGACGGGGAAAACCCTCAGTTCTTGGTTAGGGGCGCCGGCACTGCGAACTTTGGTAGTACTGCTGGGATTGGTTATGACGGAACCCTTCCTAACACTGGTCCCGGTGGTAACGGACAGGTTTTGGGTAGCGATTTTTTATTTGGGGCGCCCTATAGCTCATTAGGTTTTGACTCAGATGATTACGTGCATTTCGAGTGTACCCGGAGATATGGCGGGGTCCTGCAAAGGCTGATTCGGAGCTGGGGTCGGAGAGAAAGCCAGCAAGGTGCGACTCCAAGCCCAAAGCCGCCGCAATTTAAATGGTTTCAAATTGCAGGTCCTAACAATAATGGTTTTACGCCCCCCGTTGCGCAGACTACCGATTATGGTTTCGAGGTTTACGGCTACGACGGAGGGACTCGCAAGACGTTGTTTACGACGGCTCAGCTAAATTCCTTTGGAACCTTGCAGGGGGTGATAACGCCATCAACATACTCGTCCAGCTTTTCCATAGGTGGAGAGGCTTATACCAACGCATATACCGCCACCTTTACTGCTCCTGTGGGCGAGGATGTCTTCGACTACTACGTCCACTGCAATAGCTTTTTCTATCAGCGCAACCCCGGCAACGTCCGCTTCGCCATTAAGGCGGTTTATCACGGACAGACCCGGACAATCACCATCATCAGCACGCGCCCCATTACATTTTTTATAGGCAGGATTAGACAATGAGCAGGATATGGGCAGTCATCGACAAAACCAACGGTGAAGTCGTTTCTACTATGCATATGAACTCTACCGATATCAGTGATGGCTCTGATTATATGGAAGGGTTTTTTGTTAAGGACATTACGGGAGAGTACGACCCCGGCTCGTTTACGAGGACAAAGTATTGGGACGATGGCTGGCAAGAATTATCTGCAAAGCCAGAGGGATCCTATAAACTATCGGGTGGGACGTGGGTGTTTGATCAGGACGAGTTTCTAGCCGTACTGAGAGTTGAGCGAAGCAATATATTAAGCGCCTGTGACTGGACGCAATTTGCAGACAGCCCCCTAAGCGATACCGAGAAAGCCGCATGGGCGACCTACCGACAAGCACTAAGAGATCTGCCGGGAAACACCGGTCAAATTACCAGCGTTTATGACGTGAGCTGGCCCGCAGAGCCAGCGAGCTAAACGTGTATTTTTGCTTGATTAAACGGTATCATTATGTCTCTAGAATTCGTTGACATTCGAGAAGTTTGGAATGTCGTACTACCGGGCTTAGAACTTATCCATTCTGAGACTGACCCGGATTGGAGAATCGAAGACGTTTATGCTTCTTGCGTAAACAAACAGTCGTTTCTTCTCATGGATACCGCACGGACCGCCTCAGGCTTCACTGTCGTTGAGACAAAGTCGCACCCGTTTAGGGACAGAACGATCATGCTGGTTTGGATTGCATATGATCCCGTCCCAAACAGTGTTTCTAAATATCAATCGCAGCTAGAAGCCTTAGCCCGACAAACAGGGCACTCAGAAATACAGGTTATGACGCCTCATCGCGGGCTTTGGAAAACGGCAGAAAGCGCCGGCTACAAAATGCGATGGGCGATGTTGAGTAAAAAATTAGAGGGCGACACATGTCATTCGGCGGCGGCGGCGATACCCGAGTAAAGGAACCACGAAGTCAGAGGGCTTTAGCAGAGCAAGCGGCAAACGCAGCTCGGCGCTATGGCGAGATAGTCATACCTGTCCGCAATGAGTTTATGGCTGAGACCATGGGTTTCTTAGACAACGAGCAAAATTTCACCACAGCTATGGGTGAAGCCAGTACCCGCGCCTCGGGGGTATACGAGCAGGGAATGGACGATTTCAATCGCGCAGCATTTAGCAAGGGCTTAGACCCCGCCTCGGGCGCCTATCAGGGTCAATCCAACGCAATCCGAACTGCCCAAGCAAGGGGTATGGGTGGCGCGATGGGTGACGCGGGACTGGCTACGACAGACAGGGGCTACGGTCGAATGATGGGCTCCGTCCTCGAGGGACAGGGCTTGCAGTCAGACACCCTTCAGGGCAACGCAGCTCTTGCTTCCAGTCAGACAGCCATGCTGGGGGCTGAAGCTCAGGACGCATACAACCGAAGCTCGGCGCTACAGACCGCGACCGGCACCGCCATTGGCGTGGGGGCTGGTTATGTGTTGCCCGGGATTGGTCAGCAGAGGAACGCATAATGGATTTTGATGACTTTTTGGCATTACTCAACCCTCAACAGCAACAAGATATAGGTGGGTTTTTTGATCGGGCTCCAAACGTTCAAGGTAGCGCGTTCGCTTACGGACAGCAGCCAGACTTTGGGTCAAACCCGTACTCCAGTGTAAACCCCGGTGCCTATGCCGGCATGGATCGCAGAGAAGGTCCCGGCGACATGTGGCTGGCAGATGTGATTAGAGCTCAGACTCAAGACTACATGGCTAATTATGCCCCCATCGAGGACCGTCTTTTTGGATCTATTACTAGGACCGGCACCACCGCAATAGATGCCGACTTAGGGCGAACCAGAGGTGCGGTGATGGGCGCCTCGAGAAATGTTCAAGGCATGGCAGACAGATCTGCAGATCGATTTGGTGTGGAGAGAAGCGCCTTGGATCCGAATGCCACCACATCGACCTTGGTTGGCGGCATAAACGCAACATATCAACGCGACTCTGATCGACGGCTTGAGCTGTTAACGGGCGGTCTTTCTCAGGTAAGCGCGGCTTCTAGGAATATAGGGCGATGAGTGGATTATTAGCGGCAGGAAGAAACATGCGTCAAACAGCTCAAAAGGCTCTGACGCAATATGTTCAAAATGAAACAAACCTAAACAGACAGGACATGGCTCTCGCAGCCCAGAAAGACGCCGCTGATAAACAGCTGGTCGGTCTTGGCATGGGTATCGGAGGCTCGATCGGCGTTAACAGAGCACTGGCTGCTAAAAATGCAGCTCCGGCGGCTGTAGCGCCTAAAGGCATATCAGCTTCTGCAGCGGCAGCTAATGCGCCACAGGGCGTTTCAGGAATGCAATACACAGCCGGAGGCTTAGAGGCGCTTGGTCCTATAGGCGGTACTCCGCCAGGCGCAATTGAGGCGCTCAGCGGTTCTCTTGAGACCGGAAAGCTTGCAGCCGAAACATCAGCTGGAGTGGCTGAGGCGCTCGGCACTAGCTCTGCTGCTGGCGGGACTGGCGGAGCAGCGGGCGGAGCAGCGGGCGGAGCAGCGGGCGGAGCAGCCGCTGGATCTTCTGGAGCAATGGCGACCATCGGCACGATAGCCACTCCCCTTTTAATCGGCGCCGGAGCGGCGTTCCTGATTAACAAACTATTCGGTTGAGGTAAGTTATGTCACTCGCAACGGGTATTGCTACTGGTTACGGTCTAGTTCAACAAACTAAAGAAGCCGACGCGGCGAATAAGTTTAGACAAGACCAGCTAGCCGCTACTACAGACTACAGAAATCAGACGCTTGGAATTCAGGATCAACAGAGACAGGACCTTGCGTCTTATCGAGACAAGAATCTCAAACTGAGTAACAAAATCGCCGATCTCGATCAGACGTATAGAAACAATAAATTAGCAGGCGATATAGAAAACGACGTACGCGATGACGAAATTCGGCTGGCTGAAGCCGCGAACCGAAAGATAAGCAACCAAGCCGCTCTTGTGCGGGCTCAGACTGACGCTGACGCTGGTCGCATCAAAGCATTGGACTTTGAGGCAGCTCAACACTTCGCGGCAGCAGATAATCTGTACACGCTTTCACAGGCAGATCTGCCAACAAGACAGCGTCTGAAGTCAATCTCAGACTCAGCCCTAAAGACCTTAGACGGAAGCACGCACATCGATCTAAATGCCTTGGCGTCGATGGACCTTGATGCCTATCACGGGGCATACATGTCGATGTTGGGAGGTTTGCAAAGCGGAGAGCTGCAGAGCGTAGACAACGTTCAGATGGCTGCGATCACGGATATGATTGGATTCGCCAACACCAAGTCCATAGGCAAAAAGATAACACCCGAAGAGTTCCCGTCTGCGCCTATAGAATTTAACGGACACACCATTGTTAGCATTACCGGGCACGACGCGGCGTTTGTTGAGGGCAACAAAATACGTGGCGAACTCGCGGTGAGACTCAGGAGCCCTGAGGGCGAAGAGAACTATTACTACCCTGACCTGACTGAATATCGAGGCGGCAATACCGCACAGCTATTAATTGATGCAGATGACGGAATGAAAAAGTTTGGTGGCACCTCGTTGATGTACGCCAATCTAAAAAATAACCCCGTCTACATGAATTACATCGATGAAGGGCGGGTCAAGAATAAAGGTGGCGAAAAAGCAGTTGATGCCGCGGTTAAGGGTCGTGTCGATGCGGTAGAGAAGGTGCTAACAGACAACCGACAAGCGGGACTTGCTACCGCTTTATTTATCGAAAATCATGACCTGCAGTATTTGGTTAAACCCGGCGAGGACATTAACGGTATGCTCGACAGCATGAGCGTCATTTACGATCGAGCTCGGAAAAACCTTCTGTACGGTACATCTACTCAGGACAAGGTTGACGACGCCCGAGGATTCACAGCAAAGCTGCAAGATCTTATGCCTTCAGTGATGGTCAATACCGGTGATCGGTCTCTAAAATCGTCAGGGGCTAATGGGCGCCAGACGGTACGCGGGAGTGGAATCGTCTCGCTAGAAGCCCTGATTGGCAAAGAAAACATTCAGAAGCTGCGTCCAAATCAGATGGCGTACATCAATGCCGCGATATCTAGCGAAGACGGTCTAACAGTTCCCGCACAAAAGTATGATCGGTTACAAGCATATCTGGAAAACCAAGGCTTAATGGCGAAGACACCATAAGGGGAACCGAATGGCTGGTATAAGTATAGGGCGCATAAGCCCATTCTCCCCAAACCTTCCTGAACAACCGACCGAGGACCTCGCTGACAAGCTCACCGATGGCGGAGTGCTGTCGGATACTCAGTTTGGCAAGGGCTTTGATGCGGGGATAGATCAGACCCAAGGTCTTGGTGGTGCCTTAAAGGCAACTGTCGGCAGCGCCATCGGAAAAGATGAGTGGGTTGATTCTGGTCTTGCTTACTACCGTCAGAAAATGCAGGACGCCGCTAACGTTGGCGCGAATGTCACCTCTGTTGAGGAGATAGATTCATTCGGAGACTTCACTGATTGGGCTGGTTACACACTCGGCACTCTTGTGCCTGATGTGATCGGCGGTGGTGTTGGTGGGTTTGCAGCCAAAGCTGGCGCCAAGAAACTACTAAAAAGCAAGCTCGAGCAGGAAGCCGATACGATCGGCAAGCGACTTGCAGAAAAGGCTGTCCAAAAGAACTACGATGCTGCGGCTGGTTTTGTCGCGTACAGCGGAGCCCAGAACACAGCCTCCAACTTTGCTGAAATCTATGATGAAACAGGCATTGAGGCACCCGGCAAAGCTCTCGCTGTCGGCGTGGCTCAGGGAGCACTTGATCAGTTTGGTGTGCCACAGCGTGCGTTTAAGCGGATGTTTGGCTCAGACGGGTTAGAGCAGTTTAACGACGATATCGCTGAGCGAGTCTTTATGAGTAAAGACTACGTCATGGCAGTGAGCCGTGAGGCGATCAAGGCTGCTGGCGTAGAAGGATTTACAGAGGCTACTCAAGAGTTTCTCGGCAGAGCTGCGGTCGCATGGGCGGAAGAAAGCCTGCCCGTAGAGCAGCAACGTGAGTTTATGGATATTGTTGCGGACGAGCGCTCCAAGTCTATGTACATCAATGCGTTTGCTTCAGGAAGCCTAGCTGGCTTAGTTGGTGGTGGCGCTATCCAAGCCACAAAGTTTGGCGGTAAACGCCCAGAACAGCCAGACCCCGAGGGCGGATCGCCTTTCAGTGAAGAGGCTGAGCAGGCACGTATCAACCGCATGCCCGAGGCTCGTCGAAAGGTGGTCGCTCTGACTCAGGGCGATATGACTATCGACACAGAAGCGGGCCCGACCCCGGAGCCAACACCCGGTACGGTGTCGCTCACTGCACAAGAGACAACAATACAGCCCGGTCAGGACTCTAGCATGGACGTCTTGCTCGAGGGATATGATCAGCCCCCTGCAGACCCAAAGCTTTACTGGGGCAACATGCCCGTGCCGCTGCAAAAGCAGCTCATTGTTGACGGCATAGACGATGACCTAGCAACTGAGAATACCCTTCGATCGGCGGCGGAGAAGCTAGAAGGTTCAGCCCGTACGTCCGCATTAAACGCGATTGATGCATCTACGAGCCGCAACACGCGACGAGCAGTGCCCAAGGCAACTCAGCAGACAGATGAGTTCAGCGGTGAGATCTTTATGGTCAGCACCCCGGAAACTCTGAGCCAGAAGATTGAGGCTTTTCACGATGCTGCTAACCGCGGACCAATCCCTAAAGCGATGGGCGCAGGTGAGTTCGTATCTGATGGCGTTACTGAAGCGGACATAAATTTCAACATTACGCCTTCTCAGGCTCCTGTATTTATGGGCACAGAGGACGGCAGAACCGTTCAGCTTCCGGGCTTAACTGACTTCGTAGGAAGCACAGACCCAACGGCTAATCCAGCCACTGAGGAAGCGGCTTCGATCTATCTTGACCTTACAATGCGAGGCATGCCCAGTGAGTTCCGTAATCTTATTAAGGGGACTCATATACTCTCGACAGAGGATATTCCTCACGACGCCGACGCAGCATTTTTAGATCGATCTAGCGTTATCGGTATGCGGTTTGATCACTTGCTAGAGGGCGCAGATGACGAGCAGCGAGCCCGCCGAAACCGGTTTAACACCGCGCATGAAGTGATGCATGCTGCAGACTTTAAGAACGGGTACTCAGAATCCCTCGACCACTTTAAGATGAAGGTCGAAGACATTGATGGTGACGGTCAGCCTGATATCAGCATGGGCAGAGCCATCGAGGAAATCTTTGACCTATGGGAGTCTGATGCAGAGGGCTCTGGCTTCTTCGCGTATCCCCTCGACTCTCTCTACGACAACATAGCCAACCAAAACGGTGACCCGGAGAAGATTCAGCGGGTACTAGATAGCGCGAGAGAAGAGCTGTTTGCTCAGCTTGGAGCGTCCTATGTGGCTAATGAGGGATCGATACAAAAGAGTTTGCCGTTTGGGCATAGTATAATCGAGGATATATTCGCTAACCCTGTTCCGGCAGAGCAGTTAGTAACTAACGACGTAAGAGGTTTGTATGGGAATCAGGAAGCTAACCAAGAAGCCGCTACCTCCGAAGGTGCAGGAGTACTACGAGACGTTCGGGCACCTGCCGAGTCAGGAAGCATTCAAGTTCAAGACGAAGGGGGAGCTGGAGGAACTGGCGGACCTAGCGTTGTCGAGGAACAAGCCGGTGAAAGCGTGGGCGGAACGCCCGAACCTGAAGCTGGGGACACTGCAGGACAAGTATTACCAGTAGAAATCCAAAGCGTTAAACGTGCGGAGGATTTTGATTTAGACGGCACAATGAACGTCACCATGGCGGATGGTGATGTTTATCAAATATCTAGAGATCCGGTTGCAAGAGGCTGGGTTTTAGACCCCCAGCACGATGACGAGTTTAACCTTGATCCAACTCATCCATATTCCAATGGAATACTTGCCTCCAATAGAAAAGAAACTGAGGCAATAATTACCCAGCTTCATAACGAGAAGCTCGAGCGTAATGCCCCCGCTGTTGAAGCAGAGCCGGCGCCACGTCAGGAGCTGCGTGACACCCTAATACAGAACATCTCCGAAGACGGCATATCTGCCGCACAACTGTCCGAGCAGGTGGGACAGGAGGAAGGAAACTTCCGAGACCTACTCGATCAGATGGAGGAAGACGGAGATATCCTGTCTGAGCTGACGCCCGACGGCGAGCGCTACTTCCCTGCATCGTCCGATCCCAAGTTCATTAAAAAAGGTGCGGAGTATCTTCTTCAGAACTCAAAAGGTAATACCACCGGAAAGCCTGCGATAACAAAGGCAATTAACCCGGGCAATGCTGCTAAACAGACGGCATCTCTTGTCGAATTAATGGACAGACATCAAGACCCGCTGTCTAGCCCGGCAACGTGGCTGAAGTTCGAGAGGGATCTCACCGGAAAAAACTCAACACTCAGACCTCCACACGGTCTTATAGATCTCTACAACGACATTGATCTTTGGGCGCAGACGCACTCTAGGTTGACTGACCGGCAGATTGAGGCGGCTCGAGAAGGACTGGATACAGCAACCGAGATGGGCGAGGTTTACGCTGCCGGCGAAGCAACCCCGGACATCACAGCAAAGCTAATGCTGTGGGGCATCATGTCTCGAATGCTAACTGCGTCAGCTCAGGAAGCCGGGTTTGTAGACCTGCTCACCAAGCTGCCGGGAAGTCAGAATGATCCTGCTGGCGACATAATTCAAAAGACCCTTGACGGCACAATGTCTCAGGCAGACGCCGATCAGTGGGTAGTTGATGTAAAGACGCTGATACCTGCTGGCAGCTTCGGCAAAGCCGGCACAAGCAACGCTAACGACTGGGCTAAGTTTATGCTCAAGATGTCAGAGCGAGCTGATGACGGGAGAAGCAAGCTTGAGCAGCTGCACGACCTAGTTGCAGATCGAGACATCTCGACAGCCGACGTAAGGCGACAGTTCCAGGGAATGATCAATAATCCCGGCATCGGCAACAAGGTGTTCTCCTTCTTGATGCTTATGACAGGTCGTGATGACGTTGTAATTCTTGATCGAATTCAGCTCAACTCTATGTGGGATTCGGGTCGATACGGCAAGCTTATCTATGATGACTTGGCAGATGAGTTTGACGGTGGTCACGGACTCGCCCGCTACGAAGCAATTGAGAAGTCGCTCAAACAAAAAGTTGGCGATCTCTACACGGCAATCGGTAGACCTGATGACGCCTCCGTAGGACGTTATCACTGGGAAAGCTGGGTACTAAACTCAGGACAGGTTGTCGCCCATCCAACAATGAAGGGATTGCTGGCAGACGCGAGAGGTGAGGACGCGCCCTATGCAGATATGGGTGCCCCGGAAGGCAAGATGAACCTGTTTAGGTATGGGGCAATCTATGCAAGAGATCCTGACGGAAACCCGTATTTCCTGTATTCTGACCAGTCTGATAAACCGTACCGATTTACACCGGCTCAATTCTCAAAGTTTACTTCTGAGATAAAGAAAGCCTCAAGAAAAATTATCCCGTCGGGATTTAAGGTAAGCCAATATGATAAAGGATTCCCTTGGTACGAAGCCGATGGCGTCAACAGAGACAACCTCGATGCCCTCGTCCGCGAGTACGCAGAAAGAGAAGCAGTTAAAAGCGACTATGCTGTTGAAGAAACTGATGTCCAAGACGACACCGATGTCGGCGGACAGTCAGAAACCCAGCCAGAAGTAAGCACACCTCGGTTTGTCCGAACGCCCACGTACGCCAGCAAACTCGCACGTCAACTAGCCTTACGAGACGCAGGCAAAGAAAACGAAAACATCCCATATCACGAATCTACCAGTGAGCTTGAAGAAGAAAACGCTCAGTGGATTGATGATCTGGATGCCACACCAAAATTCAAAAGACTACTGCGGGCGTTAGATAGAGAGAGCTATTTAGGCTTCGATACAGTAGATGAAGCGCTGCGTATGCTGTTTAAGGATGGCGACCCGCTAGAAAACTTTGATGTATCTCCCGGGTTTAAATCAGCAGTTGGAAGGTACGTTAACGAAGTGAATGGCTTCACCGGGGAAGACGTAGAAAACCCCAGATTCATGAGGCGCAAGCAGCCAGCTCCTGCTGCGTTCCGAGACGAGGACCTTCGTGCCGTCGCACGAGAAACAGCCGTAAGAGAATTCGAGAGCTCTGGTATTGAGCCCGGAGAATCTGTTGCGGATATCGATATCGACGAGCTAATCATTCCACCAACGTTCCGTCGCCTGCTAAGGGCGCTTGAGCGTGACGACTACCTCGGGTTTGATCGCATCGATGACGTGATGCTTGCGGTGTTCGACGATGACATTGACGGCTTCGATCCATCACCCGGTCTCAAGTCATCTATCGGTCGATACATCAACGACACCATGGGTGAGAACGGTCCTATCGTTCCAGTTAGCAACAGGACTATCCCGAAGGTCGCTAGCGCATATAAGAAGCTACGTCGCGGTGAGATTGAGATCGATGAGTATCTTCGCGTGGTTGGGTCTACCGTTAAGCCGTACACCTCAGTGCCTGATCCTGCGTCCGTAGAAGAGATGCGTGGCGCACTGCAAGCAAACCAGAAAGACCTGATTGACGTGCCTATCAACGAGGGTGCTGAGGTTGGTTTGCGTTTAGATATACCTGCATATGACCGACACAATGTCTGGGTTCCAACGCTTCATGAGAAGACAACTAAGTCTCATCGCAGTACAGCCCGGGTAGCTGGCGCGCGGTTCAAGGCGGCTCCGAACACCTCCATAAAAATTATGGAAGGCGATATGAGCAAGGTTACCTATGCGCGAATCATGGGTAGCTTTGTTAACAAGACTCCAGAACAGAACTACAACGACGCAGTAGCGGCTCTCAATGATCCTCAGTGGACACAGGTTGGCATGGACCCACGCCGCCGAGAGGGGTTCTATGATCGTCGCACCATGGACCCCATCATTTCTGCGGAAGAAGTGATTCAGGTCGGTCCTCTCGTTCTGGCAAAGAACGCTGTACGTGGTGACATAAACAAAGCCCGTTACCACCGTAGAGAAGAGCAGGCAGACTCCCACGACATTAGCTTTAACCTTGATGACGAGTACCTCGTTACCTTGGATCTCGATCAGCGCCTAAGCCGGGCATTCCCTGCGTCACTTCGAAAGGCTCTTGGCGACAGGATAGAGAAGCTGAAGGAGTTAGAGAATCGCATGGCTGCATCGGTGGGGCTCGAGCGATTGCCAGCATCAATATCAGCACACGACGCTGAGAACCTGATGCACTCTAAGGTGCAGAACCAGATCGATAAATTTGAAGATGGCTACATCAAGCCAATAGCGGCTTTGATGAAGGCGGCTGAACTAGACACAAACCAAGTCGGTCTCTACTTGCTGGCAAAGCATGCCCCGGAACGTAACCGGGTTATCGCAGAGCGCGAGAGAGAGATGCGGGCCCAGCAAATAGAGCAGCTTAACAAGGCTCTAGAGGACTCCATGGGGGCACTAGATCGCCCGTCTGAGTCAATCGTTGAGCGACTAGATCGCCTCGAGAATGAGCCCCTAAAGTTTCAGGAGACCGGCTCGGGAATGACCGATGAGCAATCTGTATCCGTAGTTGCTACAGCCAAGCTTGAAGACAAGTACGACGCCCTCGAGGAAATTGCTGACAAGACATACGAGATGTTGACGGCTATGCGTCAGAACATGGTCGATAAAGGTCTGCTTGATGACGAGACTCGCGAGGACTGGCAGGATCGTTATGAGTTTTATGTTCCCCTCAAAGGATTTGCTGCGACAGAGGTAGACGGTGACATGGTTACCGGCAATGGCTCAAAGGGCTTTAGCATTAAGGGCAAGGAATCCTTCAAGGCGAAGGGTCGTATCACGATGCCTGAGAACCCCTTGCTCAACTCTTTCATCGATGGCGAAACAAAAATTGTCCGGGCGGAAAAAAATGTAATCGCTCAACGCCTGTTGAAGCTTGTAACTAAATTCAAGTCCAGCCAATGGAGCGTATACCCACCAACGCAATACCCATTCCAGTCCCCACCCGACGACATCAGTGTGCGTAAGAGCCAAAGCGTAATGGCTAACGAGGAGCGCCCAGACGCCCCCGGTGTTAAGCGATACATACAGGTCAAGCGTAACGGTCAGGATCACTTTATTGAGATACGAGACCTAGAGCTTAACAAGCAGCTGCAGTCCGCCAGTATCGGCATATTCAATTCCGACATCGAGTCCCTCAATCAGGTAATGCAAGGGCTGCGAATGTTTCAGAATTTCCGGCGCAACATGTACATCAACTACAACCCAACCTGGGGTGCAGTAAACCCAATACGTGACGTTCAGACCGGGGTGGGCTACCTCTTAGCAGAGCAGGACTCTCGGGCGGGAAGGCTCAAGGGTAAGAAGATAATTAAGAATGTTATCTATGGATACCCATCTGCGTACAAGGCGTTGTGGCGTGATTCTCGTGGAAAAGATCCGGAGACTGACAAGGCGAGAGAGCTTGCCCAGTATGTTCAGGACTACAAGGATGATGGTGCCCCCACGGGTCTGTCTTACACCAAGAACCTTGACGAGCAGGGTCGCAGAATAAAAAGACTGATGAACGAGGGTAACGTCATGAAGACCCTCAAGTTCGTTGGCAAATACGTCGAAGACTTTAACCAAGTCATGGAGAACGTGACCAGATTCTCCACCTATGTCGAGTCACGTAAAGCCGGTGTTGAAAGAACAACCGCAGCTACGATTGCTAAAGATCTTACTGTTAACTTCAACCGCAAAGGCGAGCTTAGTGGAAGCATGGATACCTTCTTCCTCTTCTTTAATGCGGCTTGGCAGGGCAACATAAATACAGCTGGACCGGCTCTCAAGTCTGGTCGAGATGGAGAAAAGATAACCAAGGCGCGCGCATTGATTGCAGGTCTGGTGATGTTTGGTTTCGCTCGGACGCTCATGAATATATGGATGTCTGGCGAGGATGACGACGGTGAGTCTACCTACCTCGATTACAATGAGTACGCTCAGAAGACCGGCATGCTGTTCCGCATGAGCGACGAGCAAGGCGTTGCTATACCCAAATCTTATGGCTGGGGGTTCTATGACGACCTCGGGCGCTTAGGTGCAGAGCTGTCGATGAACCTAAAGGATCCCGATACGGTTGCCGTGGATCTCTTTGGCTCGATAGACCGACACTTCAACCCTCAGGGTATTCATGCGGTAGAAGATCGAGATGCAGTTGAGTCGGCAGTACTGAAACTCGGCTTCTTGGCGTCCCCTGATGTTGGTGACTTCCTACTGGAACAGGCTGCGAACATTAATTACTTCGGTGAAAACATCGAGGTGCCTCAGAACTCGTTCCTCATTCCGACCCCGGCATCACAGAAAACTCGCCGCGGCACGGCAGACTGGATCGAATCAACGACAAAGACTATCGCTCAGGTTTTTGGCGGTAGCGATTACCGAGACGGCACGCTCGAGATCAACCCGGATCGCGTACAGCACGCTTTAAACTTTATGTTTGGTGGCATGGGGCGCTTCTTTAATGACGCTGCAGACACTGCCCACAAGTGGCGAAACGATAAGCCCGATGATTTAAAGCTGGATGATATACCCATCATTCGCTCGTTCTTCCCTCGACCTAGTGCATATAAGGACCGGGTCACTTTCTATGACGCCCGTAATGAGTGGGGTCAGTACTGGGATGAGTACAGTGACGCAAATAGCGCCGGCAAGGCAGCTCTCCGTGAGGAGTTTGGACCCAAGCTTTACCAGTTTGAGATCTTCCATAAGCAAGCAAACAAGGCTCTCAGAAAGCTCTCACAACAAAAGAAGAAAGTAGAGCAAGCCGAGAACGTAGAAGCCGTCCTGCGATATAGGAGGCTTGATGAGATAAGCGACCAGCAAGAGTTGATTTATGACCGGTACAACAAACGCTGGAATGAGATCAAACCGTAGGAGGCACAGTGGCAAACGAACCCACAGATAAAGCTCTCTATGCCCGCGTAAAGGCAGCGGCAAAGAAGAAGTTCAAGGTCTATCCATCAGCCTATGCGAACGGCTGGCTAGTACGTGAGTACAAAAAACGTGGCGGCAAATACAAAACGGTGAAGAAAAGTGGCAAAAAGTGATGGCGGATTAACTCGTTGGTTCAAAGAGGACTGGGTTGATATCAAGACTGGGAAGAAGTGCGGAAGGTCTGGCAAGAAGGATAAGCGTAAAGGATACCCCGCTTGCCGACCATCAAAGCGTGTCTCGGCTAAGACCCCGAAGACTGCTTCTGAAATGAGCGCTGCTGAAAAAGCCAAGATGAAAAAGGCGAAGACTGGTTCGAAAAAGATTCCGTATCAGCACAAGCGCACGAAGTAATCGGACTAGGGTCCTTAGAGAAAAGCGAAGACCCATAGATCTTATACTGCCGCACCTTTCGTATGATTGTACTTGAGTGAACCCCAACAACGTATGACACCTCGTCGTACGTCTTACCCTTGTCGAGCAGCTCCATAGCCTGCTTAACCTCGTCCTCGCTCACTTAACCAGTCTCAGGTGTGAATAGCATCGCTTCTCTTCGACCGGCTCTACATCAGCTAGATGACCGACCTCCGGCGATGAATGGGCGTAGTTAAGAACGTTCACCACGTCTGATTTAGAGCGCCGTACCATAACAGTCTCAATCTCGACTAGCTTCAGGTCTTTACCTGATTCCATCAAGCCATCAAGACAGTTGCGGTGACTCTTGGACGTATCAAAAAACGTCGTTACCGGCGGACATTCGTTGTGATCTACAATTCGATATATTTTCCAAGTGGTCATAACTCTGCTCCAAATAAAACGGGCATCTCACCCCCCGCAAAGGCGGGTCGGATGGGGTGAGACCCCTAAAACAGGTTGTAGTCCACTGGGCAGAGTGCAGCTCTCGAGCGCATCTCATGAGTGCTTTGTAACTTATTGATATGCTTGGCTAAGCCAGAAATAACAAGGGATTCCACCTTGCCAAGGTTGAGGTCGCGAGTTCGAATCTCGTTTCCCGCTCCATATTCTGTTTCACCAGCCACATCAATAGGTTACGTCTGCCCCTGTGGGGTCCAACCTAACCGCAAGGGATCCGAGGTGTTCAATGAACAGGGGATCCCTCTTTTTTTTAAGGTTGGAGTACTCCTTCCAACCTGTTCACCACAGTCCTCTTATGCTCAGTTCCCAAGTGGGTATACCGGGCAATCGAGTTCAAGCTACTCCAGTTACCAAGCTCCTTTAGCTCAATAGCTTGAGTGCCATTCTTTATGTGCAGACTGGCGAACGTGTGGCGAAGGGTGTGAAAGGTTGTCCCTTCCGGTAGACCTGCACTCTTAACCGCCTTCCTCCAAGTCTTGTTGCACACCGCCTTTACCGATAGCGGGTTACCGCACTGCTGGAAAAAAACATAAGCAACTTCACCCAGCCGTGGGTATCGATGCTCTATATCCAGCTTCTCATTGTGACGCCGCTTCAGTAATGCTTGAAGCGTTCGACCGAGAGGAATACACAACGGCTTGTTGTTCTTCATCTCGTGTGCCGGTATCACGATCTCGGTGAAATCGCGGGAAACGTACCGCCAGCGCAAAGCTCTAACATTGTTGTTTCGCATCCCGGTGTGGACTGCAAACTTCGCCATGTCAGAGCGCAGTGGATCCAAGTTATTCAGAAGCCGTTGTATCTGGTCTGGCTCTAAGTAGTTGGTCCGCTTGTTCTCCTCGAGCAGCTTGATTTTTGGCGGGACAAACTGAAGATCCAGTTCCTCCACCCCGAAATTCAGCATCGCTCTTAGATAAGTCAGGTAACAATTGACGGTTGCTCGTGCGAGACCGCGATCCTCGATTAGCTCCTGCTGCATCATATAGATTTCAGCTTTCTTGAGCTCATCGATTGGTCGATCACCCCACCGGGCTCCCATCTCACCAATGACTCTGTGCGCGACTTCGTTTCTTTCCTTGCCTCGAGAGCTCTTGCTCTTGAGATAAACACCTGCAAGTTCTTTAAACGTCCATTGCTTCATGTTGTCTCTCCATGTTTGCGGAGATGCGCCCGAAGCTTTAACGATAATATGATGTTCCTTCTGCATGCTTCAACCTTTTTTAATCCGACTTAAAAAAGCCCCCCGAGAGGGGCAAGCGCTAAGGGTCCAGCTCGTAACGTGAGCCAACCGATAATTTAGTGAGGCGTTGCTACTAGAGGAGCCTCAAACCTCCCTGTGATCTGGGAAAACACATGGAAACCCGCCACAGTAGCCCAAGGATGGGATTATTGAATCGACTCACCTTCGGCGACTTCGGTCTCGTCGTCTTCGGTGGGCAGTAATTTTTTCAAGTCTAGATTGATAACTTCTAAGCCAATTCGAGCAAGCTCTAGCGTGGTGCCCATAGCAGCCAGTGCGTTCTGACCGTTCTGCGCTCTGACTAAAAGCTCCTTGCAGGGCTGGCTAAGATCGGAGACGTTGTAAATATTGCCGCCAACCTGGATCTGCTGTTCTTCGCTCATCGTTTCTTTCTCCGGGCGTTGTCGCGTACTAATCGATACGAGCGTGGCGCGATCAGCGACAGCTCTGCTTGAGGGGTTTGTCGATCCGTAAATGAATGACCTCTGCCGCAAGCCTCGCAGTACGGTTCGGCTTGGGCACTCCTGTCGCGGACGCCAACCATCTCAATCGCCAAGTCGGGAGCAAGCTCCAGAGGATCATCTCCAACCTGAATAACGTGCTCTTCAACGCCCAATTCCGATTTGATGTTTATGATCCCCTCTTGGCGGTCTCGATAATTTCTGACGCCGCGAATCCATATCCGGTGGTCGAAGGATGCGTTTGGATTTGTTTCATCCAAATCGTAGCCCCCAAAAACCACCGTGTTTACAGCTCTGGTGATTCGCAGTCCCATACACTAATGTCCTTAAATTGAGAACGGATCGCCAAATGGGTCTGATTCTTGCTGAGGCGCGGGTGCAGGTGTCTGCAGAGTCGCCACCTTTTTTTCATTGATTCTGATAGAAAGCTGCGGTTGCCCGGCTTGACTTAGCTCCTTACAGATATCGATGTAGGCATCAGACCCTTGCGGAATATTGACCTTGTTGATGACCCCGCTGTAGATAGGGATCATCTGCTGCTTGTCTTGATCAGACTTGCCTTGGAACCAGTCGTACTGCATGAGTCGCTCCATCTCTCTCTGCTTAGCTTCAGGCTTGGCAGCCCAAGCCTTGCCCTCGTTTGATTTAAAATTCTCGCTCATTACAAAACTCCATATTTAATGTTGATTTGACGGTTGTTGTTTTCCCGTCGGAATGACTCTGGCGAGCCACCCCGGTCGAGGACGGCTTGTTCGCCGCCAAGGTATTCATAGGCTTTTCGGTAGTCGATTGTTGGGGTTCGGTTAACAAGCTGAACAGTGACCAGCCCGTCTGTGACAGAGCAGTTGTAATGGTCGGCTATGGTTTTCTTCAGCGAATCAGATTTCTTTTTGATGGAGGCAATTTCATCAAGGTCATCACGGTGGGTCTCCTCCAAGCTGGCAAGCCTTTGCTGTAACTCACTGAGCTCTTCCATCTCTAGTGTCGGCTTTACCGTAACTACCTCACCCTGTGCGGGCTCGAGGAATTGCTGCCTGAGCTCCTCGTCACCGGCAATCATGTGCATGTGGTCGTACCATGCTTCGTACAGGCTAACTCGCTGCACAGTTCCGGATGAGGGCTCTGGTAGCAGCTTGCCGGGAACCTGCTCATATAACCAACCATCAACGCGCTGCACTCGCTCGAGCAAAAAATCCGGGGGCGTCACCTCGTCCTTGGCTAAGTAGCAGAAAAAGTCGCACCAATTTACGTCAAGGCACTCCATCTGCACGTACACCTGCCACAGGTACATTTTTTTCTTTTGATCGAAAACGCTGTACGGCTTCTTGTTGTACTTAGGATAAGGACACTTAATCTCAATGCATCCATCCAAGCCAACGAGTCCATCGGGACTTGCGGCAAGGAAGGGGTAATTCGGGTGAACAATTAGTCCGGTCTCAGTTACATTCTGACCTGTGTGATACTCGTAATAATCACGAGCCAGCTCCTCCATATCAGAGCCGTGCTGTACCGCTGGACTCATAACGAACTCACTGGGCATGCCGCAAAGGTCTCTCACCTTCTTGCGGAGATAGTCCTTGGAGGTCTCGTATGGGTTGTTACCCTCAAGGGCGGCGCAGCCGGTTGCGGTGACATAGGGCTTTCGGTCTTCAAGCCATTGGCTGTCTTGCTGCTTAGACAATTTTTTTGCCCTCCGCATCAAAGTTTCTTTCAGTCCAGCGACCGAAAACCTCAGGCAGAGGGTCTAGCTTTCTGTTGCGGCAACCTTTTTCATAGAGCGCATAGCATTTTTTTGCCGTCTCGAGCGTGGTTGCGTCTTTCATTCCCGAGGCTGCCCAAAGCTCACTGCGCTGAGCATCTTCTTCAGAACCAGCCGTATTCGGTTTCGCTTTCTTTGGTGCGGCTCTTCCAGCCGGCGCCTTCTTGACCGCAGTTTGCTTCTTTGCCTCAACAGCTGTTGGTAAGTCTTCCGCAGCCGACCTCTCTATAACGTCCTCATCACCACCCAGCCCGAGCGCAAGCATCAGCGAGTAGCGCTTTGCGTAGGTTATAGCCCCGCCGTACTTGTGCTCGTCTTGTTTGCTTGCGGGTATTCTAACGACGCCCGAAGAGAGGCAGCCGCCGTGACCGTAGATCACTGTCTCAATTGCTGCGCCACCTGCGGTGGGGTGAGAGATATGCTGAAAGAAAATCTTCTGCTCGTGCATCCGGGGACGCACCTTCTCGAGAATCTTTTCATAAGTAGCGTACTTGCCGTAACCGCCTCTAGAATCTTTGAGGACAATAATTTCGTTTTTGTGAAACTCGACAAGAGCGTTTTGCAGATCGGCAGACATATGAGTCTGCACTGTTTGTGGCAATTCCATGTTTACAATCCATGATTAAACTTTCATCACGGATATTATGTTGTGAATCCCGACATGTCAATATTGATTACAGAATTTACATGCCGGGTTGAGATTTATTTCAATTTACCTCTAGTGAAAAGCTATTTTGAACGAGGAACTCTTCAACTTGTGCGCCCCAGTGTGTAACCGACGTGGACGCAAGCATCATGACGTTGATAGAAACCCACATAACCCGATCTTCATCGAGCGGCGCCATTTTCAACAAGTAAGCTTCAGGGAGTGGCGTGTATTCGGTCAAGAAGTTGAGCACGCTTTCCCCTGTTGCCAGCACCGCAGTAGACGAGTCCGTAATCGCTTTGTACATAGCGGGACGTCTAAATCGAAGCTGTTCCATCGGGCATGCATGGTCCGGGTCTAAGCCGTATTTTTTCATGGCTTGATCGGCGCCGGGATCCCGGTAAACCGTACCAAAATCTCGAGTCATGATGCCCATATAAACACCGTCTGTCACTCCAACCACCGGCATAACCTCTGGCGATTTAGCCGGTCCCTGTCCTATGTTGACGTTCAAGACGCCTCTTTGCGATTTTAGTAATTTAGCTGCTTTATCCTTCCAGTAAGCTCTATCGTGTCTCCGCATCGCTATCTTTTGCACCTCTACTTCTAATATCCGCAACGACCGCTAGCGAATCCAGCACCGCAGCACCTTGTATTTTATCTTCGTAAGCCTCAACACAAATTTCGGCAAACAGTTCAGGGCTCATGACGTGCTCGTCTTCGTGTTCAAGGATCTTGACGAACTGAATAGAGTTCACCAGCTTTTTGATGTTTACGCTGGACGATGATGCGCCATACACCCACTCCATGATGTCGATGCCAAGATGGTCAGCGACCCGCTTTATTTCTCCGTGCTCCCGGGGCACTGCACCGGTCAGCCAATTTGATGCTTGACTGTGCGACACACCAAGCTCCTCCGATAAACGCTGAGCTCTACCCCAACCGGGATATCCAAGTTCAGACAGTTTTTTTGCAAAACATTCTGCGCGTTGACTCTTGCTCCATTCCATGACGATGTGATTTCCAATCCAATTTTAGTTAAGGACCCTGGAGTTTACATTTTCAACCCTGATTTGGAAGCTGTTAATTCGTACAGTGGTTTTCTGCGTACTTTTTCAAGGTCCAACCTTGACAATACACTTTAGCCAGTCGTACAGTTCAACTCACCACGGATTTGGAAGCTTCACTGGATGGAAAATTCAGCAACCGATTACACGATCATTATCAACGAAGTGCTTCGTGACAATCGACTAAGCGCGAGTGACTTAGGTTTGCTGGCTTATCTCCTCCACCTTCCCTTGACGTGGAAAATTCAACCCATACAACTGGCTGATCGCTTTGGCTGCAACAGGCAAACGATCTATAGCCAGCTCAAACGGCTCAAAGATCTTGAGTACGTTGAGTACGAACGAATCAGAAAGGCTGGATCGTTTTCCGGGGGTCAGTGGAAAGTGTCTAAATTACCGTGTCCGAAAAAACCGGATGCGGTAAATCGAACACTACTAAGTACTAATAGTTTACTAAATAAGAAAGATACTAAAGAGCCTCCAACGGATTGGCGGGAAAAGCTATACGCCGATCGTCCAGAGTGCGTTCTAGCTGAGGCGTGGCAGCGCTGGATCGATTACAAAATCGAGCAGAACAAGAATCGTCCGGTCTCACAGCGCACCGTAAGCATGTCGAAGAATCGGCTCATCGCTCTCGACAAAAAGGGCTTCGACACTTCCGGTGTTATCGAGGTCACCATCAACCGAAATTGGAAAGGGATCGGCGACGACAGCTACAGCGCATATGACCGCTGCAAGCGAGATCTAGCCGAGCAGTTAATAATTTAATGGATATACGCGAATTAAAAATTGAGCTGGGCAGTCGTGCATTGTCTCTTTGCTCTACGTTGCTGCCTGAAGGCAAAGTGGAAGGCAAAAACTGGGCTGTCGGCTCTCTCTCAGGAGAGACTGGTAGATCGTTGCAGGTTTGTATTTCTGGTGATGATCAGGGCAAGTGGTATGACCATGCAACGAGCGAGGGTGGCGACATCCTTTCTCTGATCATGCATGTACGCCGGGTCGATCTGCGTGAGGCGATGGAGTGGGGTCGGCGCGAGTGCAACATCAGAGAAAAGCATCACGCCAAAATAAAATCAGCGCAACCTAAGGCTTATAACGTTGCCCGACTGCCTCCCCCCAGCGAAGACTCCTTCGTTTTAGAGAAGGTCATGCTCGACCGAGGGTTTCAAAATTGCTCCACGGTTATCGAAAGACACAAACTGCTTAGCGTCAAAACCAGCAGGGGTCTCGATGTTGTCTTCCCATATTACAGCCCTGAAGGCTCGCTAGAGTTTGTAAAGAACAAGGCGCTTGACCATGACGGTCACCCCGGTATGTGTGGTCAGAGCAATCTGAAGCCGATTTTGTTTGGCTGGCACACGCTACCACCGGGCTGTCGCCAAGTGTGGCTTACCGAGGGGGAATGGGATGCCGTTGCCGCTACGGAGCTAGGATTCCCCGCCCTGAGCGTACCCATGGGCGGCGGCAAAGGCGCGAAGCAGACCAAGTGGATTGCGAATGAGTATGAAAACCTAGCTCGCTTCGAAGAGATTGTTATCGCCACAGATATGGACGATCAAGGTGAGCTCGCTGCAAAGGAAATCGAACAGCGCCTCGGTGATCGCTGCATAAGGGTGAAGCTGCCGGTCAAAGACATAAACGAATTACTGCAATCTCAGGGTGCCGAGCAAGCCAAGTTTGTTTTGCAGAAGTGCTATGAGGATGCGAAGTGGCAGGACCCCGAAACCCTGCGCTCTGTTGCCGAGTTTTCGGACGACATCACAGATTACTTCGAGGACAAAGACAGCCGCACCACTGGATTTTCAATGGGCTGGGGCAAGACCGAAGAGATCGACTATCGATTCAGACCCAGCGAGCTGATTGGTTGCGTTGGCTTTTCTGGATCTGGCAAGACCATGTTCTTGGGTCAGCTGGCGCTGAATGCGATTGCTCAGGACCAAAAGATTTTAGTCGCGTCGATGGAGATGTCCCCCAAGAATCTGCTGGGTCGCATGTTCCAGCAAGCGTGTGCAACGTCGAGCCCGACCTCCGAGTACCGCACGAAAATCATGGAGTGGATGGCGCAGAACCTCTGGCTTTTCATCGACAACTTAAACCCCAAGATTCATGACCTGCTGAAGTGCTTTGAGTATGCCTATAGGCGCTACGGCGTGAATGTTTTTGTCATCGACAGCCTCACTTGCATGTGCTCTCACGAGGACTATCGGAAGCAGCAGGAAATTGTCGAGCAGATAGTCCAGTTCAAGAACGCATTCAACTGCACCGTGTTCCTCGTAACGCATTCCCGCAAACAGGAAGACGAGTCCCGGGCTCCCGGTAAGTTCGATGTTAAAGGTTCCGGAGCAATCACAGACCTTGCCGACAGCTTCTTCTCGATCTGGAAGAACAAGAAAAAATCAGAGCACATGCAGATCTGCCGGCTCACGGGTGATGAGCCCAACCCCGACGTCGCAAAGCAGTGGGATGTTCAGGTCAATGTTTTGAAAAACCGTAACGGACAGTATGAGGGTCGAATCGGCTTCGATTTTCACGATGAGACCTGCCAGTACTTAGACTCCCGCGGGGCAAAGCCTCGGCGGTACGTGCAGTGGAGCAAGGGGGCGTGATGGTTGAGGCAGAGGTGTTTGCACACAACATTCGTAAAGCCGGTGGATTAGTAAGAGATGCTGAGGAAACGGCATGCAGGATGGAAGCCGAGGAGAAGAAGCAGTTTGCGCTGTTACAAGTTCGGGCCCTGAGCGAGGGATACAAGAGCGTGGCGTCTCAAACTACCTACGCAGACGCAACCGAGGAAATGTATCAGGCGCGAATAAATCGCGGAGTAGCCAAGGCGGGAATTGCAGCAGCAAAAGCAAACCTTCTTGCGGCTGAAGTCGAGTTCAAGGTTTGGCAAACCCGGATGGCAACCATCAGACAGGAGAAGCGGGTTTATGGAGCCTGACTGGATTGCATTAGCTCGTGACACGATCGAGGCGCAGCAGCGCTACGACATTCGCCGGCAGATTGATTTTTTTGAGCGGCTGATCGAATTACGAAAAGCTGAAACCCAAAACCCCACGGACGGCAAAAAGAGAGGGGCTAATGACTGAGTATGAAGTCAAAGAATCCAAACCGTGCAGAGAGGGAATGGATGAACGCCATAGCAACGCACGGCTGCGTCGTGTGTCACAGGGAGTTTGGGATTTTCACGGAAGCGGAGATACATCATATCGATGGCAAGACCAAGCCGGGGGCGCATTTAAAGACGATCCCCCTGTGCTATCGGCATCACAGAGGAGGAGAAGACTGCAATGTTTATACCTCGAGACACCCCTTCAAAAAGAGGTTTGAAGAACGATATGGAAAAGAGCAAGAGCTACTCGAAAGCATCCAAGGCGAGCTTGGATTCTGTTACACCTGATCAGTGGGATCGCGTGTCCAAGCCTCAGCATTATCGCTCTCATCACGACGAGTACCCGGAGCTAGAGTGCATTGATGCTATTCAGGCGTCTATGCCTCCAGAGCTGTTCGCTGCTTACCTCAAAGGGTCAGCCATGAAGTATCTGTGGCGCTACGAGAACAAGGGAGAGCCTTTAAACGATCTAAGGAAGGCAAAGACTTTTCTTGATTTTCTGATTTCGCATGTCAATCAACAGTAGGAACAAAGGAGCCGCCTTTGAGCGTGAGGTGTGCTCTTGGATTTTCGATGAGTTTGGAGTGAAGGTTCGCAGAAACCTCGAGCAGTATCAGGTCGTCGATTTAGCCGACATTGAGATGCCTCCATTCACAATCGAGTGCAAGCGCTACGGGTCGGGCAACTGGCATAAGCCAGTCTGGTGGGAGCAGGTTTGTCGTGCAGCCAAAAACGACAGCATCCCGTTACTTATCTATCGCTTCGATCGACAGCCCACCCGGCTGGTGTTTCCCCTTCACGTCTTAGGGGATTACCCGGCAAACAACGACATGACCTGCACGGTCGGGCTTGAAGAAGGGGCGCTGATCATTCGAGAGGCATTGAATGAGACCCGGAGACTTCAGGAATCAAGTGAGCCTGTCAGCAAAAAAACTGTATTGGGATCAGGTACTGGCTGACATACAAGACAGGTTCGGACCACAGTTTCATGACCTAGCGGTTGAGACTGTTATCTACTATCTGCCCGGTGAAATCTGTGAGCTTTCAAGCGCGGAAGAGCGCAAAGCTGTTATTGACTCAATCCCAGACGATTGTTCGCCCGCGCACGCAAAGCAACTGATCATCAATGGCACGAGAGTGCTGTGGAAGAAGCGCAATGTGGGCTCATGATTTAGCGCTGGGTGTTGAGGCTGAGCTTAGAGTGCTGCGTGATCTGCAGCAGCGATACCCGGATGCCAGAAAAATCTATGGCGAACACTCAGCGTATGACTTGGAGGTGCCCGGGCAGTTCACCGTGGAGGTAAAGTTTGATCCAGCCTCTCAAAGAACCCGCAACATTGTGGTTGAGTACTACCACCGCAAGGTGTCTGGACTGCATACCAGTACGGCAGACTGGTGGGTGTTTGACACTGGAGAGAGGTTTATCTGGCTCACCAGAGCTGCCGTACATTCGTGCATTATCGGCGAGGGTATCGACCCGGTAAAAATTCGAGGTCCGGGAGATCGCCATCCGAAGTGGGTGTTTCTTGTTCCGGTGGAGACGATTTCTCGATACTCATCCGAAGCGCCATAAGCGCCATGTCAGGAACCTTTCTGAAGCCCTTGCTCACGCTTGGGCGCATCCAGTTTTTGACCGTCCACGGACTAACAGCTATACGCCCTGCCACATCAGCGGCGGTGAGCTGATACTCTTTCATTAGCTGCATCAATTGCAGGTTGTTCGACATCGTTGAACTCCAGGTTGTTTGCGTACAAGAACATTGCGACAACGGCTGCAAAACAGCCGAGCTCATACCTGCTCACTAATGATCTGCGTCAGTTCTCTGAGCAGCTCCTGTTGCCGGGCTATCTTCATGATGTCGGGCTGTACCAGCGCAGTGATGATCTGGTTAGCTTCGAAAGGCGTCAGCACAATAGGCGCTTTCAGACCTTGCGAAGTGAGCTCGAGTGTTTTGCGCTGCTTCTCTTGCAGCATGTTGATTACTTGCTGTTTGTTCATTCGTACGTCTCCAAAATGTAGTTTTTAAATTTCTCAAGACTGTTGCTATCAAGCTCGATGGTCTCGCCCATGTATGTCAGCTCGTTCCAGTCCACATAACGCTCGCTCTCAACAAGCCCGGCACCCCAGAACTCGGACGATGGGTACTCCGTCCAGATCTGAAGGTTGTCGATTTCGATATTCCCGGGATTAATTTGAATGAGTGCCGTAATCATTGGCTGCCTTTACCTCCGTTCCAGTCGAATTCAATGAACTCGCCAACAGTGAATTCGCTGGCTTCTACGTCTTTAACAAACGCCTGAGTTGCCGGGAAAGTGACGAGCTCACTGTGCCCGAAGTAGTGGTCACGTA